>ERZ827150.1123-NODE-1123-length-34821-cov-5.198872_pt1 | contig 34821 bp, 41 predicted proteins | sample MGYA00519779_ERZ827150 | MGnify/ENA primary metagenome ERZ827150 (study PRJEB31778, sample SAMEA3449267) | human gut metagenome | biome: human gut; feature: human-associated habitat; material: faeces | place: United Kingdom | collected 2010/2012 ...
ACACCGATTCTATTGTTTTATTTTTATTTATCGGTAAAAATTTACCGAAGTATTGATTTAAAAATTAGACGTTTAATTCCAATAATTTCTTCAGATCCTCAAACGAGTGAACCTCATAAAGAGTTCCTTTTACTTTCACATAACCGTTCACTTCGGAATCTTGTGAATTTCCTTCAAATAAATCAACGACATTAACCCCCAGTGCTTTAGCTATATCTCCTAACTTTCCAATGGTCGGATTCCCGGAAACAGCAGCATATAAAGCTTGATAAGTTACTCCCATCTTCTTCGCCAAATCCTGCATGGTTATTCCCTGCTCCTTACAGATCTCTTGTACTCTAAGCATAATATTATTCAAATTATAGTTTGATGCAAATATAGGAACGTTTTTCAAATTATATATAGATTCTGAAAAGAATAATATCAAAAAATAATTTGAAAAATTTCTGCTAAAAGTTTTGTTTATTCAAAATAAAGTTTGATATTTGCACTCAGAAAATCAAAGCATAATTTGAGTGACAATTTAAATACATACGATTATGAAGACTATTAGCAGTGATTACATCAAAGAGATCAAAGAACAGATCAGAGTTATCAATGAAGCTCTTAAAAGAGTGCAAGAAGCTGAAAAGGTTCAAGTGACAACATCTAATACACGAGAGTATGAGACATCTAAAAAAGAAGCTATAAACGCAAGTTCAGACGTGATGGTTGCTTTAGAAGAAGTTGTAAGACTTGCATCGGCTATGGGCTGTGCTACTGGCCTGTATGACATAAACAAGTATCACAAGATTGTAGAACTTGATTTCAGAGAATCTCACAAGTAAATAACAGCAGGGCGAAAGCCCTGCAAATACACACGATTATCAATTCTAAAATGCACGATTATGAAGACATTAAAAGAACAAGTAGAAGAGATTAAGAGCATGAAAGGTTCTAAGGCTGCAAAGAAAGCTGCTTTCGTAAAATTAGGTTTGAGAAAGTATGAAGTTGAACTTCTTATGGCTGAACTGCCTAAACCTGTCAGAGAGACACACAAGTTTACTTTTGGGGTCGAGATTGAATGCCTGGTAGCTGCAAACATGATGAGAGAATGTGCAACAAGAAACGAAATGCCTTTTCAATATGAGGGTTATAATCACGTTGACAACAACCACTATTACAAGTTTGTTTCTGACTCTTCTATCAGAGGTGAAAACCCTATCGAATGTGTTTCACCGGTTCTTACTGGTAAGGCGGGTATGAAAAGTCTAGAAACCTGCTGCAAAGCTTTAAATGAAGCAAATGCACAGGTAAATATATCTACAGGTTTGCATGTACATATCGGGGCTGCAAATCTTTCTGATGAAGCCTACATTAATGTATTCGAAAACTATCAGAAGTTAGAGAGAGTGATTGATACCTTCATGGCACGATCAAGACGAGCCAACAACAGCCAGTGGTGTAGAACCCTTCAAGGCAAGAACTTTGATGTATGTATGACAAAGCATGATGTTTTTAGCGTCATGAATGGTAATAGATACTATAAAGTGAATGCTTGTTCTTACGCTCGACATCAGACAATAGAATTTAGGCAACATCAAGGTTCTACTGATTTCGAAAAGATTTCTAACTGGGTGAACTTCTGCGCTAAACTGGTAGCATGGTCTAAAAAGAACGTACTGAGTTCAGAGGTTAATTCAATTGACGAGATACCTTTCTTGACAACGAGAGAAAAGTCATTCTTTAAATCACGTGCTGAGGTTCTTGCATGAGCCTCGCACGATTAAAATCAAAGAATATGTGCTGTATTATTTATAAGCCAAAAGGTGTTCAGATGCCAACTCTGGATACCTTAAATAAAGTTCAGAGAATCAATCATCATGGTTATGGCTTCGTTTCTTCAAAGCATAGATATAAGACGATGGACTATCAGAAGTTTTTAACTCATCTTTCAAAGGTTGAAATTGAAGAAGAATGCATCATTCACATGAGGTGGGCAACACATGGTTCTAAGTGTAGAAGGAACTGCCACCCGTTTGTCGAGAATGGCGTTTATTTTGCCCATAATGGCGTTTTGCCTATTCAGTCGGTAAATGATATGACAGACAGCGAAATATTCTTCAGAAGTCAAGTTTATCCCCTTGTAATGAAATACGGATATGAATCGAAAGTGACAGAATCCATGATGATGGCTGCTGCTGGCAGTTCTAGGTTTGCAATGATGTACAAAGGAAAAGTAAAGCTGTATGGCGATTATACGAAATTGAATGGTGTGTATTATTCTAATTTGAGATGGTTATGAAAGAGAAAGAAATCCTGCAAGAAATAATCGGGTGGCTGGGTAATGATACAAGCTACTTGTCTACTAGGACAGACTATGCCAGAGGGTATAAATCCGGTATAGAATGTGCAAAAGAAATTGTTGAAAGCATCATCAATAAACACGACCCTGATTTATTACCAAACAATTAGCAAATTGTTTCGTATGCGTTGAATTGTTATTCAAAATTGTCTTCATAATGGGGTATCTTTGTATAGATACCATCGCGGGTTAGAGCAGTGGTCAGCTCGTCACTTTGACTTGGTGAAGGCCGGTGGTTCGAATCCATCACCCGCAACTAACATTTAAACTTTACACGATTATGGAAATACTTACGCTTATCATCAAACAGAAGTTTTTTGACGAAATATTGTCAGGCAAGAAAACACAAGAATTCAGAGAAATTAGACCTACGACACAGAAGAAATACTGTAAGCTTGATGCTGACGGGTATTGTGTCGAGAAAGACGGTGTTTTGCAGCCAAAGCGCTACGATGCAATACAGTTTTTTGTAGGCTACAATAAGGACAGGGCCAGTGCATTGGTAGAAGTCAAAGACGCCCAAATAGAACTGTTTGAAGATGAGAATCACAATCTGATTGAATATACCTATCAGGGTGAGATATATTTGGCAGCACAAGTCGTTTATGACCTTGGCAGAATTATAGAAAAGCATGTTTAACCCTTTAATTTTTCGTTGAGTCAGAACAAACAGAAGCACATTTTCAACTGGTGGCTACCGTGGTGGCCGTAGAGGTTTGACCACAGAGAATGGTGGTCTCTCTCAGGGTGGCAGATTCATCACCCGAAGACAGCAGTATTATAACGTCCGTACAGGACTTGGTATGAGTGGCGGATAATGACACTGCAAGAAAGGACATACAGCCATATTGACCTCGTCAGACAGAAGACTGACGGGGTTTTGCTGTTTCTGTCCTTGGGTAAGGATTCTTTGGTCTTACTGGACATGATCTACCCAAAGTTTGATAGAGTCGTCTGTGTATTCATGTACTTTGTTAAAGGTTTAGAGCATATTGAAAGATGGATCGGCTGGGTAAAAGCCAAATATCCGAAGATAGAATTTGTTCAGGTACCCCACTGGAACCTTACCTACATTCTTCGCGGTGGCCTGTATTGTGTGCCAAATCCCAAAGTGAAGTTGCTGAAGTTGGCCGATGTGGTGAAGGCAATGCAGCTCAGATACGGGCTTTACTACACATTCTTGGGAATGAAGAAGGCTGACGGCATGAACCGCCTCCTCATGCTGAAAGGTTACGAAGCAAACGGGTATGAGAACAACGGTATGTGTTATCCTTTGGCCGACTGGACTCAGAAAGACATCCTGTCCTACATGAAGCAGAACTGCCTACCGGAGCCTGTGAGGTATTCACTCAAGGCTAGTTCGGGTGTAGGCTTCAATTTGGATTGTATGTTATGGCTGGAGAAGAACTACCCGCAGGATTTACAGAGAATTTACAAGGTGTTTCCGATGGCTGAGAGAATCCTTTGGGAGCATAAACAAAAACAATAGGTATGGAACTAAGCAAATACATAAAGAGTGAATCGGTGGAACTTAATCGTTCCGCCATTCACTTCGCTGATTATAACCCCAGGAAACTGTCTGAGGAATCCCGTAAGACATTGAAGCGGGGTATTAAGAAGTTCGGTCTGGTTGGTGGAATCGTAGTCAACAAGCGAACTGGCCTTACTGTCGTGTCCGGCCATCAGCGTCTAACAGTCATGGATGAGCTGCAGAAATTCCCTGAGAACGATTACAGAATCCGTGTAGATGTCATTGACGTGGACGAAAAGCAGGAAAAGGAATTAAACATCCTGATGAACAATCCAAACGCGCAGGGTGCATGGGACTATGACGCATTGGCGCGGTTAGTTCCAGATATTGATTACCAGGATGCCGGCCTGACAGCTGCCGACCTTAACATGATTGGCTGTGATTTCCTTCTCCAGACAGAGGAAGAAAGTTCTATCGCCGATGCCTTGGAGGATATGATGGCACCAGTCACAGAACAGAAGGAAGCTGAGAAAGCCGCCAAGCAGATGGAAAGAGCCGAAAAAGTAGCCCACATGAAGGAAGTCAAGCAACAGGTAAAGGATGCCGCCCAGAAGCAGGCACAGGATATGGATGCTTACTTGATGCTTTCCTTTGACACGTTCGAGGCCAAAGCTGCCTTTTGTGAAAGATTTGGTTATGATCCATATTCCAAGTTTATCAAGGGAGAGGTATTCGATGAACATGTAGAAAGAATTGAATGATTATGAAAAGTGAATCTCAAAAAAGTAAACATACTGGAAGAAAGCCAAAATTCGATTACAAGAGTGAGGAGTTCCTCTCTCAGGTGGAGACGTATGCAAAAAAGGGATTCACGGACAGAGAAATAGCCTTCGCTTTAGGTTTGGCCCCTCAGACATTCTGTGAGAAGAAGAATAAACACTCAGAATTATGTGAAGTATTAGCGCGCGGGCGTGCGACAATCACCGCCGCTGTGCGTGCGAAGTTCCTTGCGGTGGCTTTGGGCGGTATCAAGACAAAGAGTACCGTAGTAAGGAAGCTGAAAGACCAAGACGGCAATCTGACCGGAGAAGAAGAACTTCAGGTGAGCGAAAGCGAGCTGGCTCCGAACCTTCAGGCAATGTCTGTCTGGCTGTATCACCATGATGAAGAATGGAGGAAGGTTGAGCGCCGGCAGGACGAAGATGCAGATATTCCAAAGGATATTGACCACGGAATTTCTATTGACTCATGGATTAAAGACAAGCTGAAATGATTGTACCCCAGGCGATATATCATCCGTTATACACCGATAAGGAAAAGTTTATCATTCTCATCACCGGTGGCCGTGGATCGGGGAAGTCTTTCAATGCTTCCACTTTCATCGAGCGGCTTACATTTGAAATGACACCCGTAGAGAAGATTGTCCACCAGATTCTTTATACCCGTTACACGATGGTATCTGCCGGGATGTCTATCATTCCGGAAATGATGGAAAAGATAGATTTGGACGGAACAACGAAGTATTTCAAGACAACCAAAACCGATATTGTAAACCGGATGACCGGCAGTCGTATCATGTTCCGTGGTATCAAGACTTCTTCCGGAAACCAGACGGCCAAGCTGAAATCAATTCAGGGTATCACCACCTTTGTTTGTGATGAGGCGGAGGAATGGACCAGCGAGGAAGAGTTTGATAAGATCATGCTTTCTATCCGTAAGAAGGGAATTCAGAACCGGATAATCATAATTATGAATCCATGCGATTCGAACCATTTCATCTACAAGAAATACATCGAGAACACTCATCGACTGGTGGAGATTGATGGTGTGCAGGTACAGATATCAACTCATCCCAATGTACTTCATATCCATACTACCTACTTTGACAATATCGAGAACCTTTCTCCTGAATTCCTGAGAGAAATCAAGGAAATGAAGGAGAAGAATCCTGAAAAATACGCCCATGTGGTTATCGGCCGTTGGGCAGATGTAGCTGAAGGTGCCGTATTCAAGAAATGGGGTATAGTGGATGAGTTCCCCATGTGGTGTAAGAAGGTCGGAATCGGGCTGGATTTTGGTTATACTAATGACCCTACATCAGCTATCCGATGCGGAATAATAGATAATGCGTTGTATCTGGATGAAGTGGATTATCGTACCGGATTGCTTTCGGGAGATATCATAAAGACTTTGCGACCTTGGAATCTTAGAGTGATTGCCGACAGTGCAGACCCACGACTCATTCAGGAAATCAGTAATGGTGGAATTAGGATTTATCCAGTGGAAAAGGGTAGTGGTTCAGTCAATGCCGGTATAGACAAGATGCAAGGTATGGAAATCTTCATCACTAAGCGTTCTTATAACCTTCAACGGGAGTTCAGAAATTATGTATGGGCAAAGGATAAGGACGGAAACTATATCAACGAGCCGGAAGACCACGATAACCACGGCATTGATGCTGCTCGTTACTATGTGCTGGGAGAACTTCTCGGTAGGATTATGAAACCGAAAGACATATCAGGAGTATTTGGACATTAAAAATTAATATATGAGGACCTTAGAAGAAATTTTAGCTTTGCCGGATGTAGAGAGAAAAATCTATTATCTGAAGAAAGGGCGCAAGACTGAGCTTCCTAATGCTCATGCTCTTTATAACGATTGGAACCCAAACAAACATGAAATAGTGATTGATGAAGAAAAATATCCGAAAATTAAAATTACTACCCAGCCTGAAAAACGGATTACAGACCCGACAACAGGGAAAGAATATGTGGAACCGGCGGTAAGGAAAGAAGTTGATCCGAATCGAATTGCCCTTCCTATCGAGCAGGACATCGTGAACATTCAGACAGCCTTCACAGTCGGAACCGAACCGGTTCTTGATTGTCAGCCGGACCAGTCAGAAGAAAATCTTCTTTCTGCCTTGAAGCAGGTGTTTAAGAAGAACAAGCTGAAATACCAGAATAAGAAAGTCGTCCGGGCATGGCTGGCCGAGCAGGAAGTGGCCGAATACTGGTATGTTGTAAAAGATGATGGTTTTTGGGCAAAACTCAAACGAAAGATTTCAGGAATCTTTGGCAAGTCAAAGCCTGAATACCGTCTGAAGAGTGCTATCTGGTCTCCGTTCCGGGGGGATAAACTCTATCCGTTCTTCAATGATCAGGGTGATTTGGTTGCTTTATCCAGAGAATACAAAAAGAAAGATCTAGATGATATGGAAGTAACCTGCTTTATGACCATTACTAGGGATATGGTTTATCAGTGGGAGTTTACAAGTAACTGGACAGACAAAGGTTCATTTGCTCATGGGTTCAAGAAGATGCCAGTAATCTACATGTGGAGACCGGAGGCATACTGCGAGAAGATCAAGAGCCTTCGTGTGAGGCTGGAGAAACTCCTTTCGAATTATGCGGACTGCATCGACTATCACTTTTTCCCGATCCTTATGTTGTTTGGAAATGTGGAGAATTTCTCCGGTGAGTTCAAAAATAGGGTAGTAGAGTTGACCGGCCAAGGAGCAAATGCCCAGTACCTTACCTGGTCCCAAGTTCCCGATACTGTCAAGTTCGAGGTGGAAACCTTGCTGAGCCAGATATACGGATTGACTAATACGCCCAGAATCTCTTTCGACTCATTGAAGGGTACTGGCAACGCTGTCTCCGGTGTTACTTTTGACTATGTGTTCATGTCCACCCACCTGAATGTAGAGAACCTGAACGAAACCGTCGGCGAGTTCATGCAACGACGTGTGAACTTCCTTGTTTCAGCTTTGGGATCCGTGAATACTACTCTTGAAGCAGCCTCCGAGACTATTGACGTGGATGTACAAATGCAGCCGTATAAGCTGGAGGACCTAAAAGACAAGATAGACACGGCTATCAAGGCCAAGGACGGAGAAATCTGGTCGCAGCAGCGGGCCATCACCTTTGTGGGGAACGTGGATTCTGTTTTGGACGAGATCGAAGCCATCAAGGAAGAACAGGCAGAGAACCAGAAGAACGATATTGAGAAGCAGAGACAGCTTTCTTTTCTCAAAAGTTCTAGTAAACAATTTGAAGAATAGAACAATCAAGTCAGAAAAATTACGAGGTTTATACAAATTATACGGATAGAAATCTAAAATACTGACTAATTGAATAGCGGTACCTTTTGGGGGTATCGCTATTTTCTGTTATAGTAAAAAAATGAATAGATTTTCTTTTTAATTATTCGTTATTTTACTATATTTGCAGAGTAATAAAGTCAGAAACGCTATGAGTTACAAATCAGTTAAAGAGGTTGTAACTATGTTGCTTGACAACGGCTTCATTCTAAAGAGCCAGAAGGGCAGCCACATGAAGTTTGAGAAAGATGGAATAACGGTAGTCGTTCCGAATCATGGAAAGAAAGGCGTTGAGAAAGGCACTTATTACAGCATTATGAGGCAAGCGGGGCTAAAATAGCCCCGGCCTCTTTTCTTAAATTATAAAATGGAGGTCAATATGAGAACTGTAGAAGTGATTGTCGAACATGCTGGGAATAATCTCAGTGCTTACATTGAAGGTGCTCCGGTTATTACTGTCGGTAATAACATAAGAGAAATTGAGGAGAACATGAAGGAAGCCATAGACTTGTATCTGGAGGACAACCCGAACCCTTGTGAGGTTCTCCAAGGAGAGTTCACCTTGAAGTTCAAAATAGACGCGGCCACCTTCATCAACTATTACAGCAGTATCTTCACGAAAGCCGCTTTGAGCAGGATAACAGGAATCAATGAACGCCAGTTATGGCATTATGCTGCTGGAGTACATAAGCCACGTAAACAGCAGTTGGAGAAGATTCAGAAAGGTATTAATGCGCTGACAGAGGAATTAGCAGCTATAAACTTATTGTGATTATTGTTAAAAGATGGCAACATATATTTACATTGATGATACAGGTAATGCACAACATAGGAGTGGATTCAAATATGATACATCTAAATCAGCTTCTTGGTGTGCTATAATATTGAATGAAAAGCAATATGATTCTGCAGTTAAATTCATGAATATCATGTCAAATGAACTTCAGAAACAATTGGAGATGGATGAATTTCATTTTGCTGACATATTTTCAGGTAAAGGTAAATACAGAAACGTTGAAAATAGATTAGATATATTTAAAGACTTTTCTCGTTTCTCTGCGTTAGAACAATATATTGTTATACTTCAAAGTTTTGGAGAAGATGACTATAAACGTAATAAATTAGAAAAGACCAGTACTGTAATTGACGGATTTAAACTATATGAATATTCTGATTTTGCCCTATTTATTCTATTATTAAGAATTAAGTATTATTTGAGTTCAAATCCATCTTATACAAAACCATATAAAATAGTAATAGATGAAGGCAGATACAAAAATAATTCATATCAGGACTGTTTAATTTTGGGAGATTTATTAGATAATAAAAAAATCTTATACAAATCTTCAAAAGAAGAAAAATTACTACAATTAGCGGATTTTACAGCTTATACTTTAAATCGATGTACTTGGTTAAATATGAAAGATAAAGACAACATAAGTTATTATGATAAAGAATTTCTTAAAATTGCTTCTGATGCTAAATTTAACGCACCTTTTTTGCGTAAGCTGAACTTGAGTATTAATAGTAACAGGAAACATATATATGAAAAAATATTAGATCATGCAAATAATAAGAATCAAACACTATCTAAAGAAAACTTAGATGATTTTGTCAAAAGGCTCATAAATAAACAATAAATTACGAGCGTGATTACCTCGGTAGTCACGCTTTCTTTTTAGCTAAAAACGAACATTTCCCAAATTGTTTCGTATCGTTAGCCTTAAAATTATCCCTTCCGCATCTCTATAAGTAAATTTACCGTATTAAATTATTAATCAAACTCATACGGTATGACAATCTTTGAACAAATCTTGGCAGGACTGCAACAGAAGTTTTCTGGGGTGGACACTGCTACACTTACCCGTATAGCTACGAAAAAGGCTGAGGGTGTAACGGACGAAACGAAGGTGACCTCCATCGTCGAGGGTATCTCATTTCAGGACGTAATTCAAAACTATGGTGATTTCCGTGCAGGACAGGCGCAGACTTCCGCTGTTTCAAACTACGAAAAGAAGCATGGACTGAAAGACGGGAAACCAATCGAGAATCCGAAACCAGAACCACCGAAGCCAAACGACCCTCCAAAGCCACAGGAGACAGACATAGCAAAGATGATTGCCGATGGCATCGCCGCCGGTATCAAGCCGTTTGCCGACAAGTTGGCAAAAATGGAGGAACAAGAAGTGCAGGCGCAGCGTAATTCTCAGATTTTGGCAGTGGCGAAGAAGTATGGTATTCCCGAATTTATGCTGAAAGACCGCAACATTCCTGAGAACACGGACTTGGATACTTATTTCAAGGACATGAAGCAGGATATGTCTAACAACGGGTTTCAGTTCTCCAAAGCTCCTGAAACTGCCGAACAGAAGCAGGAGAAGGAAGCGAGCGAGTTCGCCAAAATGATTGAGGCGGACACAAAATCTATTGTCGAACAACAAAACAAGTAATTTATGTCAGCAGGATTTAAGTACAACATTGAGCCTGAGCCGTCCATCGAGGAACGCTATGACGTTTCCACCGGTGTAAGACGTAGAGGCCCTTACAAGCTGGAGACGACCAACCTTGTTGCTGGTTCATTTCTTCCATCCTTCACTCCGATTGCCGCTGATTTGGTAAAGAAAACCGCTCAGGTGGCTATCCGTGTAGAAGTCTATGAAAAGTTTACTACCGGTTCCAATACCACTTTGAAGATCAAGAAAAACTCTTTGGCTTATGTGGGTATGCATCTGGGTAATGGTTCTCATGGAGCTACCATCAACAGTATTGACAAATCAGACAAAGCTTTCGATAAGTTGACGCTGGCTGCCGACTTTGGCGAAACAGTGGAAGCTGGTACTGTACTCTATGAATCTACAGCTGTAAGCGGTACTACTCCAAAGGTAGTTGCTAACTCAGCTCTGTACGGAAGAGTACAAGTGGAAGAAGGCGTTGTATTAGTTGCTCTTTTGATGCGAGCATTTGAAATTGAGCCTACCAAATTGGCTATGCCTTTCTCTGACATTGATAAGGCTAACATGCCGCATTTCCAGTTCAACGCTGCAGGCGTGCAATCCCCGGCTGGTGTTTCGTATGAACTGCCAGAAGCTTCTGATTCTGTGATGGGAGGTATTCAGTTGGGATTCTCTCAAAGCGGAAAGAAATATCCAGTAGCATTGGAAGGTGGAAAGGCGTATGTAGAAGTACCTTGGACGGACAATAACACTACCTATCAGGCAGCTAACTCAAGTACCTTGGGATTGGTAAAGCAGGGTGCAAAAGTTGATGATGCAGCAGGTGGTGATGAGAAAGATAAAATTAATGCTCTTCTAGCATCGTTGAGAGCAGCAGGTATAATTGCAAGCAAATAAAGAAAGGAGGACTAATATATGATGCTAACTATTCATACTCTGTTTAACGACCCCAACATCGTTAACGCCGTTATTCAGCGGGTCCTTCAGACACGTAAGGATACTATCTATTGGCAGCAGTATCTTGACTTCCGTAGAACAACTACCCGCGTGTTCAAGGACTACATTGGACAAGTTACGGGCGTAATGGCCGGTTCTATCAACTCTCGTTATGGCGAGAAACCTATCCGTGAACGACGGAATATCGGCTCAGGATATGGTGAAATCGCTTATCTTGGCGATGCTTACCAAATTTCCATTGACCGCTTGTCTGAGCTTCAGGACTTGATTGACAAGTTCAATGCAGCTAAACCTGCCGACCAGGTAGCAGCCATGCAGGAAATTGTGAACTTCATTTACGACGATTACCGCCAGGTACTTTTAGCAGCGCACAAGCGCATGGATATTATCGTAGGTTCACTTCTGATGACCGGAGAAGCAACAGTCAAGAACAAGGACGACAATGCCGGAGGTGTCGACCTTCTTAACATTGAATTGCCGTTTAAGTTTATCAAGCCTGATACTGGTGCGAAGACGAACTTCATCACCTATTTGCAGCAGCAGATTAATGCACTGAAAGCGGACTATGGTAATTTCCAGAAGATGATCATGTCTCGTGGAACTTTCGTAAAGAATATCATCGGATCGGCTGAGTTTGGTGATAAGTTCAAGATGCAGCTTACAGGAAATGAGATGTATCTTTCAACCGGGTTGATTACCTCTCAACTGGCTTCCCAAGTGTTCACTGGCATCGGGCTTCCGGCCATTGAAATCAAGGAAGATTACGTAAAAGACCAGACCGGAAAGAACGTACAGATTTACACCGACGACCGTATCACCTTGCTTCCGCAGGATAAGGTCGGTTATATGCGTTTCCACACTCCGTACGAAGCAGTGGACGGCGTACCGGGACGTAACTACACCCAGGCAGACGGCGATATGCTTATTTCCGGTTACAAGGACAAGAACGGCCGTTATCTGGAATACACTGCAGAGTGGATTCCTCAGATTACGAACCCGAACCTGATTGTGAACTTTGATTTGTCAACCATGAACGCATGATAGTAAATGACTACATATCACAAAAGTTTCAGCCCTTCGGCATTAACTTGTCGGAGGCTGACCTTTTGGAGATAAGTCTGTCTTCAGGGATAAGCGGAGAGGATGAGATGGGCTCGTCAAACATCGGACTGGTTTCGGTGGCTATGGCGAAGTTCATCCCCTCTCTATTGCTACGTGCCACTTCCATCAGCGAGAACGGTTTCTCTATGTCCTGGGACATCAAAGGAGTAAAGGAATACTACTCGTTTTTGTGCAAGAAGTACGGCCTTGAAGATACGTTAAGCGATAAACCTAAAGTCAGATTCTTATGATATTCGCGCCCCATACATTACAGGTTAAAGTCACCATTCCGATGGAAACAGACGAGTTTGGCCGACCTATCCCCGGAACCGGTGGAGAAAGCTGGCAGGACGTATGTAAGTGCCGGTGTGACGATAACTCTACCAAAGAGTTTACTTCGGAGAACGGTGAGGTGTTCCGACCGAATTATCACGTAGTCTGTGAGAAGAAAATCTCACTGAGTACTGGTGATGAAGTCAGATGTATGGACAGTGAGAATATCCGTGGAACTGGCAAAGTTTACATGGTGAAGAATACAAACTATTTTGGTTACTCAGAGATATGGATGTGAAGTTTGATTTTTCGGACGTGGATAGCTTTTTCGAACAAGGTTATGCCGAGGTGAAAGCCGTTGAGGAGAAGGTTGGTAAAGAGGCTGTCGATTACGCTGTAAAGAATGGCAACTATCAGAACCGGACCGGAACACTCCGTAAGTCAAATAAGTATTCAGTTGAGGATGACGGATTGGTGATAAGAAACGATGCTGAGTATGCCTCGCACGTCGAATCTAAAGGCTATGAAGTATCAACTGGTGCGGCTCTATACGCAGAGAAACGATTGAAGGAGGAAGTCAAATGATAGTAACTACCGACATAGCAAATATACTTTACCGAGATTGCCAGCCTTTTGGTATTGACATTGTTCCTCACGGCAAGAAGCTGACGGGTGCGATGAAATCCGAAAGGATTGTTATTCACTCTAAAAAACAACAGCCGGGGACATACTGGAAGAAATCCTTCGTTGAGGTGAACCTTTGCGTTCCTGACTTGAAAGAAGGTGAAGCCAGCACCATCCGGCTGAACGCACTGGAGAAACAGGCGCAAGAGCTATTCGACGGCATAACCGGACGCTATGATGGTACCACCTATCATTATTCTATCGAGTCAATCGGAATAGAGGAGGACACATCCTTGAAGTGTCATTATGTGAATGTAAGAATTTTGTTTGAAGTTTTAAATGTGAAATGATATGGCAGAAGCAAAGAAAATAACAGCTGTAAATATCAAGAAACTTTGGTATGGTGAAACAAGTGCTATTGCAGAAGATTTGACCGGACAGGCTTTGTATACTCTTTTGCAGGGGGAGACCTTGAAAGAAGTCAAGAATATTCACCAGGATACCTGGACGCTCGAAGAAGCGGAAGCAAGCCGGACTAATTATAAAAACCAGCTCACGGGACAGACCTATCGAAGCGAAAAGGAAATGGGTGATGTAACTGTCAATTTCACCATTGGAGAATACGATTACCCAACTAAGAAAGACCTCATGGGTGGTGATGTTATCAATACTGACAAAGGATGGAAACGTGCGCGTGGTAAAGTGAATATTGAAAAACTGATTGTTGCCATGACCGATGATGATCAGTATTGCGTCATTCCTCGTGCCGACATCGGTGCCCGAGAAGCAACTACCGATAAGGCTATCGGTCTTCCCGTCAGTGCTGTGGAGTTAGAGCCGAAAAATTCGGCAGTTGCGCCGGAGTATTGGTTCGATTCCGAAGAAGTTAAAGAGGCATGAACTGATGTAAAGGTCGTAGCAACGCCTTCAGATGCAACAGTAAAGCTGGACGGGCAAACGGTCAAGACCAAGAGGGTGAAATCTGGGATATCCGTTTCCTATGAAGTATCAAAGGCAGGCTATACCACACAGTCAGGAAGTATACCTACCTCCCTGTCTGATGCTTTCAAGACCGTTGAGAAGAAAATAACTCTCGCTCAAGAAAGTGGCGGTTAGTTTTCAGGATGTTTAATGGGTGGGGCTTCGGCTTCACCCTTTTTCTTTTAGTTATGAATCAAGGAGCAAAAATTATATCAGAATCTATTATTGGCAGTGACTTTAGAACAGTATTTGTTAATGGGAAAGCATATACTGTTTATCCTCCTACTGTTAACAATTTATCAGGTGCAATCTCTCATTTGTCTGGAGTACAAGAAGCGGACAATCTGAAAGAAGTTCTGTTCTCTTTAGGAGAGAGTAGAGCGTATAGTAAGGCATTATCGTGGTTGATTACAGGTGATGAGAGTTTGAGTGAGGAGTTAGCCAATGGAACATACGAAGAGAACGTGAACGCTTTGGAGGAAGCATTGTCCATGATTGACTCAAAGGTTTTTCTGAAAGCTGTCAGCTTGGCGAAGAACGTAAGCCTGCTGGCAGCGAAACCGAGGTTGTAGGAAATGATACTCTCCTGGGACAGATTGCGTCGTTCATGGAAAATCTGCACCTGTCATACCGGGAAGTGGTCTATGAGATACCATACAGGAATTTAGTATTAATGCAGCGCGATAAGCTCCATACCGTTACCGGGACCAAGGTTACAAAGGTAAAGGGTAAGGACATGGCTTCGCGCAGAAGAAGAAACAAGAAATAGATATGGCTCTATTAGAATGTTAAAAAGCAACAGAAACGTTACTTTTTTACGTTACAAAGTTTGCTTAATAGTAACGAATATGTTACCTTTGCATTGTCAATTAAAAGTTCTTTGATTTATGAAGTTTTCAGAGTTTTACAAATTGATTGAGTCAGCAGGCTGGACAATCGAAAAGGGAAAGAAACATCACAAGTATGTTCATCCCGACTTTGACTACTTTATCCCTGTAGGCAGACATCCGGCCAAAGAGATACCTAAAGGTACTCTTGACAGCATGATGAAAAAGGCGGGGTTAAAGAAGTAAAAGAACAGCACCCACTTCGGTGGGTGCATTTAATTGACAAAACTTAAAATACACGATTATGAAGAAGATTCAGGCTATTATTGAAAAAGCAGATGATGGAGGAATCTCTATCTATTCTGAAGATGTAAACGGTGCGTATGGCTTTGGGCTTACAGAACAAGAAGCGAAAGAGGACTTTATTTCTGTTTTAGAGGAACAGGCAGAATATTACAAAGAAAAACATGGTGAATTTCCAAGTTGGTATAAAGCTGGCTATTCTGTGGAGTATGTGTATGACTTAAGTGGATTTTTTGAGGCATTTCCGTTCATCAATGCCAGTAAGTTCGCAAAGGAAATAGGTTTAAATGAATCTGTGATGCGAAAATATAAAGGCAAGATCGTAACAGCTTCCGAGAAACAGAAAGCATATATACAATCCAAATACAATGAAATTCTTAAAAGAATGGAACTTGTCAAGTTTTGATATTCCAGCCGTGAGGCTTTGATATAAATTAAAGAACAAATTGACAATTTGGCGCATCATTATGATGCGCCTTTTTTATTAAAACACTGAAAAACACAAATACGCAACAATAGGTTTATTGTTTGGTATTAATCATCGTAAAAACTGAATATTAATGAATTGAGGTGTAACTTCAAACATTAATATTCAGTTTATAATATATGGCTACACTTGTATTCCGCGTAAGCGCACAATATGATGAAGTTATAAGACTTCGTAATGAGATTAGTAAGCTGGAAGCCCAGTTAAAGAAGATGGACGTAAACAAATCACCCGCAGCCGCCAAGGCATTGGAAACTCAACTGGCATCTGCTCGCCAACAAATGATGGGGCTGGTGACCGAGGCGGCCAAAGCTGGTGCTGTGATGGAGAAAGACTTTAAATCCAATATTTACAATGCCTCACAATCTGTAAATGATTTTACTCAAAAAATTATTGACCAGAAAAGAGTTGTCAAAGACGTAGAACATGATGTTAAGCGGTTGGGCGATTCTTATAAAACAGCTTTAAAAAGAAATCCAACGGGAGCTGCAAGCTTATTATCAGAATACCAATCTGCAAAGAAGACTCTCGATGAAGAAAAAGCTACTTTATTTGGTTTGACTCAGCAGCAGGCTGAAGCCCGTCTTTCTGTAAAGAAACTGAAGGATGAATATGCAGCCTTTAAGGAAGAAGCAGGCGAAACGGTCGAAGCAAATGATAAAATGTCCGTTTCCTTAACTAAAGTACTTGGTGTAATAGGTGGAGTAACAGCCTTGAAAAACTTTGTTACAGAACTTGTCAATGTACGAGGACAATTCCAGCAGCTTGAAATTGCTTTTTCAACCATGCTAAAAAGTAAGGAAAAAGCGGATAAACTGATGTCAGAGCTTGTGGATATTGCAGCAAAGACACCCTTCGACCTTCAAGGGGTAGCATCTTCTGCCAAGCAAATGATTGCTTACGGCTCGTCTGCTGAAAATGTGGGTGATGAGCTTGTAATGTTGGGTAATGTAGCCGCCGGTGTTGGCTCCCAGCTTAGTGAAATAGCCTATCTCTATGGTACATTAAGGACGCAGGGTAGAGCTTATGCTACAGATATTCGTCAATTTGCAGGACGTGGTATCCCTATTTATGAAGAACTGGCAAAGGTTCTTGGTGTTACAAAGGACGAAGTTTCCGGTTTGGTCACAGCAGGTAAGGTTGGCTTTAAGGAAGTAGAACAGGCATTCAAGAACATGACTAGCGAATCCGGAATCTATTATAATTTGATGCAGGAGCAGTCAAAATCTCTTACGGGGCAGTTAAGTAATCTTGGGGATGCTTGGGACACCATGCTCAATGAAATCGGTAAGGACACACAAGGAATAGCATCCTCCGGAATATCTGCTGTGAAGGGGCTGATTGAGAACTATGAAACGGTAGGTAAGGTTTTATTGGGATTGATAGCTACTTATGGAACATATAAAACGGCTCTAATTGTTACGAGAATTACTCAAGATGCGTTGACTGCACGTATGGAACTTGCAATACTTGTAACTAAAGCACAGACAGTAGCGCAAAAGGCTTTGAATTTGACAATGAGCGTTAATCCGTATGCTGCGATAGCAACAGTTGTGGTAGTCACGAGTGCTGCTTTGTTAAATTATGCTAGTAATCTTGATAAATGCAAGAAGGGAATTGATGCATACAATAAATCTGTTGAGGAGGCAGCAAGGAAAGAGGCAGAGCATAAGGAAGAAATTGAAAAGCTTTTGTCAGTAGCGCAGGATGAACAGTCTTCTACTGAAGACAGAAAAGAAGCATTGATTCGTCTTGAGCAAAAATATCCAGACATATTCAAGAAATATAAAACAGAGGCAGACATGCTTCGTGATATTTTGAATATAAAAAAACAAATTAATGAGGAAGATGAACGAAGAAGAAATGTTTCCGATCAAGAAGAACTAAATAGATTGAATGCGGAAATCAATAAACTGAATGAAGCCATTAAATCGGCATCGCAGTCTGGTGCTGGATTATCCATACAGTCATTGGTTAATGAAAAGAACAATCTTATTAAGCAGCGTGATCTGAAACAGGAGGAAGTTAATAAGAAACGACATGATGAAATACTCTCAGACCTTTCTGGCTATTCTAATGAGCAACTTCAAAAAGAGGTGGACGTGAGAGAACGTTTGATCAAGCGTTTGGAAAATGCTCAAAAGTTGGGAAATTCTGTCAAAAATGGCAAAATATTGAATGGAATATTGCATGGTGTCAAAACTAACGAGCTGTTGCAAGCCGAGAAGCAAGCTATTGAACGGGAACTGAATAATAGAGGAAAGACAAATGATGAAATAAAAAACAAAAAGTATTGGGAAGATAAAAAGAAAGAAGCTGAAGCGGCTCGTGATGCGTTAGATGTATCTGAGAAAAATTCTGAAGAATGGAATAGATATACTCAGCAGATACAAGAAGCTCAGTCCCAGATTGAAAAGTATTCTAATTCTAGCTCAATTCTAAAAGATGCCGAGCGACAAAAGAAAGAACAGCAACAGCTTGCAGAAGAACTCCTTCAGATTCGTAGAACCAATCAGCAGAACGAAATCAACCTGATGGAAGATGGAGCTGAAAAGAAGCGTAGACAGATTGAGCTGGATTACCAGAAAGAAATCGACGAAATTAAGAAGCAACGTAAAAAATGGGAAGATGCACAAGGTGGAAAACTTACGTCTGAACAGCGGGATGTATTGGGTAATCGTGCGTCAAATGCCATGCAATCACGTGAAAAAGGTCTAGCCGCAATTACAGACACTGAAAATCAGGCTGCTATCGAGGCCAACGAACGCTACCTGAAAAACTACGGAACGTTCATGCAAAAAAGACAGGCAATTACCGATGAGTACACCCGTAAAATCTCAGAGGCCACTACTCAGGGAGACAAGGACATACTCCAGAAAGAAATGGAGAAGGCTCTTTCCTCCCTTGATCTTGAGAAGCTGAAGCAAGGTATCAACTGGGAACTTGTATTCGGTGACTTGGATAAGGTCTCCAAAGAGTCTTTGAACAAAGTAAAGCAACAGCTTAGAGATTTCAAGAACTCTGATGAGTACAAGAACATGGCCGTTGATCAGAAAAAGGTCATTGATGAGGCGTTGAGCAACATCCAGTCAACCCTCATCGACAAAGGCGGATTGCTGGCCGACTTACCTGAGCAATTAAGCGAACTGGCCATGGCTCAGGAAGAACTGTCACAAGCTCAGGAGGAATACAACGAAGCCATGAGAAGCGGAACAGATGCACAGAAGGAAGATGCTATAAAAAAGCTGAATGATGCCCAGAAGAGACAGCAGAACGCTCAGACCAACGTGCAGAAATCAACGGACAAAACAACAAGCAACCTTATCGCTTTGTCGAATGTAATTACCCAGCTTGGTTCAAACTCTGAAATTTCCCTTTCTCAAATCGGGAACTTGGCAGGCGAGGTTGTTGATGTTTTTATAGAAGCAGGAAGTAAGATTGGTGGAATCATTGGAGCCGCATTTTCTCTTTTAGATGCCATCGGAATGCAGGGGCTTGATGGGTTTGTTGGCAATCTTTTCGGTAGTGTCTTTAGGGCCGTTGGGGGAATATGGGACACATTGACCTTTGGACTTATCGGAAATAAGGAAAGTGACCCTTATTTGAAAGACGATTTGGAAAAGCTAACAATATCCAATCAAGATCTGAAAGCCTCTCTTGATAATCTGGCAGATAAGATGGATGAAAGCGCTGTTGCCGACGCGACTGAACTTTACGAGCAACAGAAGAAGAATATCGAGGAGCAGATGGCCAATACAAAAGAGATGATGCAACGCTCTGCCGCCGCATACAGCAATGGTTTCTTAGGAATCGGTGGCACACACTCAAGTAATAAGAAAATTAACGACGCTATGTCTGTCGAGGACTGGAAACGTGTCAGTGATGCAGCAGGAGTATCAGTTAAAAATGCTGGTGATTTCTGGGACCTGACCAGTGAGCAGATGTACAACGTATCCAACAACGCTACTGACCTCTACTCAAAAATCAAACAATACGCCGACGATGGATATCAGAACGCTTCGCAGTATATGGACAGCTACATTGAATACTGGAAGCAACTCGATGAACTGGAGGACACTTACCGCGAAAAGCTGACCGACATCTCGTTTGATACTATCCGGGAGGAGTTCAAGAGCCAACTACTTGACATGGAATCAGATGCGGAAGACTTCGCAGAAAATTTCGAGAAAATGATGCAGCAGGCAGTGGTTGAGAGCATGATGTCAGATGCCTATGCAAGCCGCTTGAAAGAATGGTACAAGAACTTTGCAAACTTCATGTCAGATGGAATTTTGTCCGGTTCGGAACAAAGTAACCTTAAATCACAATGGGATCAGATGGTCAACGATGCGTTGAACGAACGTGATGCGATCATGCAGGCTATGGGGTGGGAGAATCCTTCTTCCGGTCAGCAGTCAGCCTCCAGCCGCGGATTTGGTACCGAGATGACACACGAAGACGCAGGCGAATTGAGCGGCCGTTTTACTGCCGTGTATGAATCCAATCTTAGGATAGAGACAGCAGAGCAGCAACAGACGGTAGCCATTACCGAACTGCGAGGCTCCATCGGTTCCTTGACATCACAAGTAACTGGTCTGTACAACATCGCCGACGAGACACGTACCATCCTGGCCAATTCCTATTTGGAGTTACAGCAAATCAGAGAGAATACTGAAGACTCAGCCAAATACTTGAAAGATATTAAGGCAGATATTTCAGAAGTAAAACGTAATACATCAAGACTATGACAGGAGATTTATTTATCAACGGGAAGGATGCATGGGCTACATGGGGTGTCCGTATGGGGGACGGTTTCCTCGATACTATCGACGGATTCAACGAGATGAAGGACTACATCGAGAATGGGAGCCGGTTGGAACATGGAAAACGTGTGATAACCGACAACGCAAAAGTGGACTCGCGAGAAATTACACTACAGTTTACCATCGAAGGAAATTCGGAGAACGACTATCGGACAAAGAAGAAATCTTTTCAGGCTGAACTGGAAAAAGGTACAGTAAACATCAAAGTTCCGACTCTCGGAAGTGAAGTTTACAAGCTGGTTTACCTAGGGAAAAGTCTGTCCTATGGACTAAGTCCTGATCGTTGTTTTGGCAAGGTTTCAGGGAAATTTTGCGAACCAAACCCGATGGATAGAAGCGAATAACGAACATTTCTTTTATTGTTTCGAATGGAAGTCTTGATTTTTAGGGCTTCCATTTTCTATTTATGAACTTTGGGGATATGATTGAAATTAAGGACATATCTGGAAAGACAAGGTTTTCTACCCCCATTAATAAAGGGGCAAAGGGAAAGTTCACACTGATGAAAGAGGACTACATCATCCTCCCATTTTCTGTGCCATCTCCCATACCGTTCAAGCTGGGTGACTACGTAGATCTGTCTGGCGTATTGGATGAATCACTCGGTGGAAAGCTGGCGAAAATCTATGAGATAACAGACCTTCAGAAGCCAACCTATAACACTTCCACCGGAGGGTATGACTACGAGCTTAAGATGAACGCCTACTACTGGAAATGGAAAAATAAAATCTTCAAATATACACCAGAACAAGCTGGTGGTGAGGCTTCTTGGTCGCTTACAGCGGCATTAGACGTTCAGTTAGGGGTACTCCTTCGTAATTTGAAAGCGCTAGGGTATACCTATAAAGGGACGGATTTTACATTTAGCATAGATGATACAGTGGAGAACAAGGCCGTAGCGATGACGTATGATAACATAAATCTGCTAGATGCCCTATTCTCCATGGCGGGTGAGGATAAGTGGAACTGCGATTGCTGGATCACGGATAACGTAATTCATTTTGGGCGAAATGAGTTCGGTGATGCCGTGAAAATAGAGCGAGGAGTTGAAGCGTCAGACATCACTCGCAGCGAAAGTGAGGGCACTTATGCCACCCGTATCTATGCGTTTGGTTCTACTAAAAATATTCCTACAAACTACCGGCCTACCGACGAGCAAGTGGTAATCAATGGAATAGTCCAGAAACGGCTTATGCTTCCGGCTGACACTCCTTATATAGACGCATACGAAGGCATGTCACAGGAAGAAGCTATCGAGGATGTGGTTGTTTTCGACGATGTCTATCCTCGCCAGGTTGGTACCCTTTCCGATGTACACACCCGTACTGAGAAAGTAGAGAGTGAGGATGGCACCAAGGAAACCGTCACCTATTATCGTTACAAAGATAGTGGACTTACATTCAAGGAAGAGTATATTATCGAAGGACAGGAACTTCAGATCACCTTCCAATCTGGTAAACTGAATGGCATGGCGTTCGGTGTAATTTTCAATCCTGATCCCAAAGATGAGAGTAGGGGCGAACAACTTTGGGAGATAGTAAGAAATGAGAACTACGGCCGCCCTTTGCCAGATGATATGATGTATCCTGCAAACGGTGACAAGTATATCCTTTCTGGATTTAACATCCAGCTTGTATCAGATCAGTATATCCCGGAGGCTGAGCAAGAGCTGAAAGATAAAGCACAGAAATATGCTGAGAAGGTAAAGAAGGATGACGGTACCTATCCGGTAACATTAAGAAGTGATTGGGTGCATGAAGATTTGATTTCACGCACATTCGAGTTCGGGCAAAGAATAAATCTCGTAGATGATACCTATTTTGAGAACGGACGTATCTCACGTGTCTTGGGATGGGAAATGAGTCTTGATGTTCCTTGGGATTCGCCTGTTTATACGATAGGTGAGAGTATGCCTTATTCTCATATTGGAGAAATTGAAGATAAAGTTGATGCACTGACCTATAAGGGACAGGTATATACAGGAAACGGAAGTGGTAGCGTATATGTTATCAAAGTAAATGATTCAACTCCCCCTTCAGATAGTAATGTGTTTTCTGCTCTCAGATCATTGAAAATGTTTCATCGGAAGGACAAAACAGATGAAAATCCATATCTACAGAAATTTTTGAAGGGAGTTGAGTTAGGTAAATTTGTTTCGGGCTTGCTAGGAACTGGAGGTGCAATACATATAGACCAAGACGGTAACAGTGTAGCCGAGTTTGATTATTTAACTATACGAAAGGTTGCTACATTCTTTTCTTTGATAGTTCAAGAAATGAAATACGTTGGAGGTGCATTTGTCGTATCTCCATCTGGCATGACATGTTCTAAAGTTGAAGAGATGTCTGACGTTTATCGTTGTTACTTTGAACAGAAAGACGGAGATAAAACAATACACAACCAGTTCACGGTAGGACAGCAAGCACGCAGACAGACCTTTAATTTGGAAGATCAAGCATATTACTGGAGACTTGTTACCAATGTCGGAGAAAATTATATAGACCTGTCTAAAACTGATTGCGATACCGGATCTACTATTCCGCAACTAGGCGATGAAATAGTCGGTTTAGGCCATAGAACAGATAAAACAAGGCAGTCGGCAATTATTATATCTGCTTACGGATCGGATGCACCTAGCATTAAGTATTATCAGGGAATAGATTCGTACAGTCTTGTTGATAAAGATGTAAAGTCAGACTATTACGACAATACAACAGGTAGATTTAAGTCGGTAAACTATGGAGATGATTACAGAGGTGCAAGAGATGGAAGTTCTTATTTTGAGTTTGTCGTAGATAAAGGAGCAGGATTCAAAGGAAATGTAGATATACAGCCGGGATCAAAAGGATGGGAAAATATAGATGGACTTAAAGGTGTTATAAAGGATGCGTCTGATGCGGCCAATGCGGCGCAAAATTCCGCAGACGAAGCAAAAGAAGATGCAGCAAGCGCGGCGCAGGAAGCCGCAGATGCAAATGACAGACTTGAAGAATGGGCAAAAGACAGCGTAATTTCCCCGACAGAAAAAGTCGCTTTAAAACAGGAATTGGCCAACTTGCAGAGCGAATATCAGACCAACGTTGAAAATGCTAAGAAATATGGCATTGATACGGCTGCATATACTTCTGCATGGACTGCATACAAGGCGGAACTGGAATATCATTCAACAGATAGTCCTGAAAATATTCCGATAAGAAACACTTTTAAAACGTCTCAAAACACTTTTTACACAAGTCGGGAAAACTTACTTATTGCGATAGCCGAAGCCGCGAAAGAATATGCCGATAAAATTGTGGCCAACATATCAGTCGGCGCAGAAAACCTGTTGCTGAATACCGGGTTTACCGGAAACTACGATTACAGGGATCTGTCATCCGGTACATCATTGTCAGGAAAGACATATCTATACTCCAACAGATTTGAAAACTGGGGAGGGACTGGCACAATTATGGAAGATCCCAATTCAGCCAGCGGGTTTGCCTGCGTAATAGGAAGTCTGCATCAGTCAGTCAATCTTATTAATGGAGAGAAGTATGTTATTTCCTACAAGGCCAAAGGATCATCGGTGACAGTCAGCGTCGGCAGCAGTACATTCACAGATGCCTTGACATCGGACTACAAGACATATCATCACAAAATGGAGTTTACCGGTGGAAATCTGTTTGTCATATCCGGAAATGCAACTGTCTGTGAGATCAAACTGGAAAGAGGAACAGTAGCAACAGACTGGTGTCCGTCTAGGAAAGACAGAAACGAAGTTGCAGATATGTTTAAGAATTATTGGTATCTGCAAGACGCGATGAAGGGCAGCACAGAGATAATCGGTGGCCTTATTCTTTCAACCATGATCCAGCTCGGCAAATGGACCGATGGTAAGATGGATAAAGTGAATGCCGGGATCAGCGGTATATACAACGATGATACCGATATTGCCGTATGGTCGGGCGGTACATACCAGGAAGCAATTGCCACAGTCCAGAAGATACTCAACGGAGAAGATCCCACCGATAATGAATGGAAGTCGATGGCAAAGTTTGTCGCTACGCACGGCGGTGACATATTCCTGAGAGGGTATATCTATGCGCTGGGTGGTATATTCCGTGGACGTGTGGAAACAAGGATTAACGGCAACAGAATCGTTATCGATCCTTCAGACTCATCACTGAAGATGTATAACAATGATGACAAGCTGTGTCTTAATCTTTCATTCAGCGAAATAGATAACGGAAGGATCTTTGCCGGACTGAACATTGTAGAATATGAAGGAGATACCCCGTTTTATACGGCGTCGGTATCAGGAAGACTGATCTCGTTTTCTAACCTCATTGACGGTTACAGCGGATTTATCGGGCCGGACAGACTGACATTCAGCAATGGCAGAGAAGACATACTCAACATGTCGGTTCTTACGAATAGTGAAGGTAAAAAATACATTGACATATCAAGTTCCAGCTGGAACAAGAACGAAGAAACCAGCGCCGGATCTATATATGTAGACCAGAACGGATTTGTCAAAGTTAAACAGTAATTAAAAGTTAAGGCTATGTCAAATTTATCACAGATCAAAGCCGATAGCAATTGGGGCGATGCGTCCAATACTATCAATACCAATTTCCAGAATATGGATGTTGAGCTTGAAAAGCTCAAAAATTCCACAACGAAATTTAAAGGATACTTTACAAGTGAATCAAACCTGAAAAATAAATTTCCAAGCCCCAAGAGAGGCGATATCGCATTTGTCGGACAACCGTATCCTGGTAATGTCTACGATGTCTTGACAGATGGATCATGGCATAACACGACCAAAGCTCCTGAAACCGGCAGTGTAGATCTTCAGGACTATGTTACAAAAGATGATTTTGAAGCATCCCAGAAAGAACAGGATGACAAACTTACCGAACTAAACAATATATATCAAGGAATATCTTGGATGCAGGGCGGAATTCTTGCAAATGGTATCTTTAATGAAATGAATTCAGCTTATGAAGTTACTGATTTTATTCCTGTTTATCCTGGGTTGGAATTGAATGTTGATATAAAAAAAACTAATGAAAGTTTATTCAATACAGGATATGATGAGAATCAACGATATGTTGGCACACTTCCTAATTCTGGAAGTATTACAATACCTGAAGGTATTTATTATGTAAGAATAAACAATTTAAAGAGTTATACTAGTAGAACAATCAGTATATTGAAGAATACATTAGCGAATAAGGGTGATATAAGAAAATTACAGGTTGCAAATGAAGAAATTCAGTCTGATATAAAACAAAATACGGATAATATATTTTGGCTAAATCTGGTGGATTTAGATATATCTTTATCTGTTAAGAACAATAGTGCTTTATCTACAACTGACGGGACTGCTACTAATTATCCTTCATGTTATACTATTGAATATATTGATATTGAACAGTTCCAAACAATTAGATTGGACGGAGTATGTTGTGGAACTAATAAAGAAGTCGCACTAGCTTGTTTTTATAATTCAGAAAAAGAATTTATTAGTAGTATAAAATACAGTGAAAAAGGGAAAATTCTCAATAATGCTTTTGTTGAAAAACCTTCAGGAGCTAAATATATTCAGATTGGATATAACATCTATAATATAGACGGTTTTACTCAAGTAGATATTTTAACTTCTTGCAGACTTTATCAGAGTAAGGTTTTATTTGATAAATCAATTTTAAATTTCTTTTCTGAAAATAATATTATGAATTTTGATTTATCAAGATTCTTTTTAGATACTGGTAAAGCAAATGGATTTTTGGATGAAAGTGGTACAACGAACTATGGAAATTGTTACACAACAAACTACCTTGAGATAAAAGGACAAAAGTTATTGTATATAAAAAATGCAGTTTGCGCAAGCAATAAAGCTACTTTATTTGCTTGTTTTTATAATTCTAATTTTGAGACAATACTAGGTAGCGGCATCAGTTATCCTGAGAAAAATAAAATCATTAATGCTGTTGTAAAGGTTCCATCTGATGCCGTGTATGCAAGATTTAGTTATAATGTATATAATATATCTGATTATACTGGAGGAATAGAAATTTTTGGGAACTTTGATAGTTCAGAATTAGGGAAAATAGGGAAACCTTATTATGGAAAGCGTATTTTATCTTTAGGAGATAGTTATACATGGTTGAATTACTATGGTAAATATCTTGCAAAAGCAACAGGTTGTATTCAAAGGGGGAGAGGCCAAAATGGCAATCTTTTAAAATCATTTGCTAATGATACCTATTCAACAAGTGGATCAGAAGGTATGACAGAAGAACCATTTGATTACAATCTATCAATATGATATCATTACAATAATAGGAGGTACTAATGACTACGGACATGGTGGTACAACTTTAGGCTCTTTAAAAACTATGGAAGAAGACGGTAAATTAGGTGTGAATTCCAAAACAATATATGGGGCTGTTTGGTACCTTATAAATAAAATATTGTCGATAAAACCAGATATGAAAATATTCTTTTGTACCCAACCATTCAGACTTCCTTATGAGTCAGAAGCAACAGGCCCAGGTGGATATGAAGATAATAACAACGGACTAAGCATGGAAAAAATTGCTAATGCGATAGTTGAAGCTGCGGGATATTTTGGAATACCAGTATTTGATTTCTACCATTGCAGCAACTGGAATCCGTGGACTGTAAGATTTACAAACCCTGAATCTCCTAAAGTTGGCGATGTAGTCGATAACAGATATACTTATGACGGTCTACATCCTAAAGATGGGGATGGAAATGGTGCTGATTTGTTAGGAACTGCTTTCGGCGAGTTCATTAATCGTCATTAATCACCATGTTGTGGAAGAGATTATAAGATACCTCTTAGAAGTTGAAAGCAGATAGTTTATAGCAAAGCCCCAACCGGATTATTCCGAAAGGGGCTTTGTTTTTGATTGCACTACTTTCCAAAGGAGCTTTTACTTTTTGGCCATTTCTTCCAAATTATCAGCAGCCCATCTTAAAGCCTGTATAAAAGTTTCCAATTCTGCATCTCCTCCCAACATGATCTCTACTCCTTGTTTATTATTAATCAAACGAATATCAATATCAGTTGAAGACAAATCCTCTAATCTAAAATAAGTTCTTGATCCATGCCCAGAACCACCGCCACAATATCCATTAGTAGCAACCTTAACACCCAATATGTTACAATTAACAATTTCTGTCTCTTTTGAGTTTCCAATAAGCTTTAAATCTTTAAAACTGGCCATATATATTTTTTTTAAGTTTAACGACACAAATGTAAGTAATAATCCATCTCGATATTCCCAAAATCAAATATTTTTCAACATAAATTAAAATCCCCGACACGCTTGCCGGGGACGCTGCTTTTCGTTTCAAAAGGGAGATAAATCTTACTTCATAGCACACCTCCTTCCTATTTTTTGAGTTTATAAACCAATTTCCCTACAACAATAAGAACCGTGATAATCACTATCCCTATGGCCCAGCCACCAACATTCAGCCTGATCTTTTGCCAGCGTGTAAGTTCTTTTTCTACTGGATATGGTTCTTTCACTTTCTTAGTAACCGTCACTTCTTTAGATGGCAGGTAGACCGTGTCCGGCTGTGTATTCATCTTTGCCAGAAGGTTTCCCAGACTGTCAATAGTCAGCTGTGCCTGGGCATTCTTGCTATTAGCGATATCCAGCCAGTTCAGTACGACTTTCCCGTTCTCGTCACATTCCAATAAGGCCCGGATAGTGGCGCTGTCTGGCGGTAACTGAACTTCCACCAGCTTCTCCACTACGACACTATCAGCCTTGCTTTCTACCGGCACGTACTTTACCGTCCGGCAAGAACATATTGCCGATGTCAGTAAAATGATAATTGCATAAATCAAACTTTTCATAAATTCAGGCATAAAAAAAGCGGTGAACCATTGGAACACCGCTTTAATATTAGAAAGCCATCAGGACAGTTTTAACGCTAATTCGATTAGAATAATTCCTTTTGTCTTGGTACCTCTATATGCTCAATAAATTCGACAATCTTATAAGCCTTATTTTCGTATGCTTTATATGTAGGATTATATCTTTTCATTATTTTCATCCTGACATGGATTGCATCACCTTTACCGAATCTTTCTCCCTCATCAATTTTACGCATCAGCGCATCATCCTTCACTATCATCTGTATCTTGAAACCGTTGTACATGAATTGCCAGCGGCTCCCTGGTTCAAAGTTCAGCGCAATAATAGTAAGCACAGCATCTACAACTTCACTTGTTTCGTTTGGTATAGCTTTCTCGGCATCAAAATCATCGTATATATACTGTTTGAAATCTTTCTTGGTAAACTCCACCGGAGCGTTATTTCCGCTGTCAACTTTGAATCCCTCCACGTTGACATCTGCATCTGCTGTCTCTATGGACTTGCTTATGGCTTCACGCACCGTAGGATTATTATATACATTAATGATAGATCGGTTTATCTCAATTTTTACCCTGCTCTTACCATCCTTTAAACAGACAGCATCCTGTTCTGCTTCCGTCTTGGCCGGTTTGCCTTTTAACATCTTATAAGCCCCGAACACACCGCCCACCACGGCACACATATCAGCAATATAACCCACCGCATCACCTGAAAAAAGTTGTTTTAATCCTTCCACTATTGACACATCTATGATGAAAGAACCTTTCTCAATGGCGTTCACCTTAAGTTCTATATTTTTAGAGCCACACCCCAATTCGCGATTGGCTGCACCTATCACAGTCTGATAATGTATAAGTACATTTATCAGCGTGTTCGCATCTATCTGATGTGACTGTCCTTCAAACGTTATTTTCATGATCTCCTTTTTCATAAAACAAAAGCCCAAGGATAGGCACATCCATGATTCGACAAGTAGCATTAGCAAAACTTTCAGATGTGCGTAGCCATGAGCATAATTATGATGCAAATATATAAATTTTACATCAAAAAACAATAATTCTGTTGCGTCTTTGTATGGCTTATGTTGCACAACATTTTAAGCATACTATTTTCAAACGGTGTGTCCAACGAATCAAAGAGCGCTTTCAAAGTTCACAATTTTATTATTATACAACAAACAAATCCGAATATTCCGCTGCTGCATCAAAACACGGACACATCTTGATCCACTCGTTAGGCTCCACAATGCCGTCACCATCGAGATCAGGACTGGTATCACGGTGGCCGAGGATTTCCTTAATATCGGGATACTGCTTTATCAATTTAGCGATTAACTCACGGAGCGCCTTCTTCTGTTCAGGTGTTCTGGTATCAGCAGCCTTGCCGTTTGCATCCAATCCACCAACATAACATATACCTATACTATGCTTGTTATAGCTTACACCACTGAAACCTTTACTGTTGCAGTGTGCCCCGGCAATGGTGAGCGAGCGGCCAACTTCTACCGTCCCGTCCAGCTTTATCACATAATTGTACCCGATCGTGCTGAACCCACGCTGCAGGTGCATCTGGGTAATTTCCTTCTTTCCAATATCCAGCCCAGCACGTGTGGCCGAACAGTGAACTACGATTGCATCTATCTTATTCATTTTTTCTCCTCCTTAGTTACTTCTTCAATGATTTCTCCTGCTGCATTATACTTTTTCTTAATATACCCAACCAGCAGCCGCTTTATACTCACCTTGTTCTTAATACCGTGGATGGAGCAAATGTGATCGGCAATACTGTCAAACTCAAACAGGAACGCCAACCCTAGCCCGCATATGGAGCTGATTGTATAAGAACAGATACCAACAGGCTGAAGGATTGCAATACCTAGCATGAATCCAACAACAAGGTAAGAATTATACTCGATGAACTTGCACACGGTACGTCGGCCAGCACGGGAAAAACGGAAATCCTCACCGCGTTTGACTACGCTATCAATGATACCAAGTACGAAATCGGCCACAATCATCACCACAATAAAAGCCAGCATCCAACGAAGCTCGAAAACTACTCCTTTAATTTCTCCTATAAAGGAGTAAGCCCCGGCAACCAAAAGTTGCGGGGCTATGATGGTAATCAGATTCTGCATCACTCCTTAGCCTTATTACCGAACAACTTGGCCAGCCATTCGCTCGTTACCACTGATACAATTCCGGTCGATGCCAGGGCTACGAACAACGAATCAATCACCACAACCCAAATACTTGCGTCTGCCGGAGGAAAGCCGAGATTCATCCACCAACTGAAGAAGGTAACGATTACACCAACTACAGCCGTCACCCACATACTGACCCACTTATTCATAGGATTGGATAGCTTCGAAGCGATAAATCCTACCACAGATGGAACAACGATCGATACCAGTCCGGTAAAGCTGGCAAACCCGGTCAGGAACTCTGGAACAGAAGGTTCTACATTAACGGAAGTTTCCGCGAAAACACTCACTACACACATCAACAGTGCGACACACATGAAAACGAATCTTTTCATACAATTAAGGTTTTAAATTAAACAAAAAACGCCCATAAGCGCATCCCCAGAAAAAGGAACACGCTCATGGGCGTAACTACTATTTCACACACAAATCTACTCATTTACCTTCCTTTCACAGCGAAGATAAATGATGTAAAAACGAACAAAGAATAAAAGGTTTCAAATCGACTGACAAGGCATGTCAGTCATATATTTTGGATGAAAACATTTAGAATTCTTTCCTATAATAGAATATTAAAATAAGAAATCCTAGATAATTAGTAAGAGTAAGAACTGTAAATTTTAAATCTTTCACTATGCCCCAAATTTTTCCATGATTATTTTGTGTTTTTCTCAAAGGTATAATGAATGGAACAGGTGTAAAAAGACAATCTTTGTAAGACATAAATTGCAGGAACATGAGCCTATGAGAATTTTAGTAAGTTATCTAATTTGTGAATGTGATGTGATAGTTTATAGTAAAAGGGAAAACAAACTATATAAAGAAAAACAAAAAGACTCTATAAATCTTATTAATACTTGTAAAGTCGCTATCTTTGCAAAAAAATGAAATATTAATATGAAAAGATTGATTTTACTAGTCTTAGTTAGTGTTTTTATGTTTTCATGTGAGGATGATAGCTGGAAACAGGAACTTGAAGACATTAAGACTGAATTAGCAAACCAAAAACAATTAATTGAGGCACTTCAAAAGAGTTCTACTGTTACAAACATTGAACAAGGAGATAGTCAATACACCATTAACTTTTCTGATGGTCAATCAATAACATTATCAAATGGAAAAACTCCTATTATCACTATAGGAGATAACGGTAATTGGTATATCGATGGAGTTGATACAGGGAAACCATCTCAAGGGGAAGATGGAACGGATGGTAAAAATGGTCAGGACGGTGCTAATGGGGTTGACGGTAAAACCCCAACTATTGAAATCGGAGCAAACGGAAACTGGATTATTAATGGAACTGATACAGGTATTAAAGCCAAAGCAATAAATGGAAACGATGCGCCAACAATTATTTCGATTATAAATAACCCTAATGAATTAGTTTTTATATTTTCAGATGATTCTAAAATATCAGTACCTCTATCAATTAAGCAATATCCTCATTATGGAAAGAAATTATTTTGTGTAGGTGATAGTTATACATTACTTGGCAAATATTTTAAGTCATTGATTGAAACAACACAGTTAAGTAAAATAGGAGATACAGGTAGCAAGGGAAATGGTCAAGTTTTAACTAATTACAGTAATCTTATTTGGGAAGATGCTGAAATAATAAAAAATGCAGACTTCATAACTATATTAGGAGGTGTGAATGATTATTTACATGGAGGGGAAAGAATCGGCTCATTTGATGATGAACCAGGAACATACAGTGTTTATGGTGCTATTAAGCAAATTATCCAAACAACTATGGAGATTAACCCAAGTGCCACTATAGTATTTTTTTCACAGCCAGAATGTGGTAAATATGGGAATCAACCTATTGATGCTACACCACCTGAAGAGAATATGAATGGATTAACAATGGCAAATATAGCTGAAGCTATGGAAGACTGCTGTAAAAAATTAGGAGTCCCATATTGTAATACACATTCTACATTATGGAATTTTTATCAACTTGACATTTATACTTATGATAAATTACACCCAAATCAAATAGGAGCAGATAAACTAGGGAAACAAATGGGGGAATTCATCAACGGCCTCTAATTATTTTCTAATGTTGTGGAGGATAATACTTTTATCCGATACATTAAAGAAACAATTCTTATCACTTTTTGTCCGCCATATACGAAATCCACAACTATACATTGCAAGAATAAATGTTCCATTACTAATATAGTTAATTACTCCATTTGTTTCTTTTGCTAGAATGTGTTCGACAATATGCTTTAAAGAATATGAGTTTTCATTTTTATTTATTTTAGCGATAGGTCTTAAATAACAAAGTATGACATCACGTGCAGCATTTAACTCTTGGTAGTTAAATTCATTAATACACAGTGATTCAGTTCCTATAAAACCTTCGTTTATAAGCCCTCTCAAAGATTCTTCTCCTTCATAAATGGAAAAATCATAATCCAATCTTCTATAAAATTCTAATGTTGCCATAATTAATATATTACAGATTGTAAAAATAGATCTTTTTATCACTTATCATCCTCTCATCATCATAATATCAGACCTCAGTTCGATGTACTCCTTATACTTTTCTGGATTATTCACGTAATCAATCACTCGGGAAATGGCCATATCAGCCTGTTTCTGTCGAACTTTAGTATAGTATCGAATAACTCCCTTAGATTTGTCCGAGTGTCCTAAGCAGTAGTCTATAATTCCGTCTGGAATGCCGATTTCTGAGGCATACTGAGCAAATGACTTTCGGGCTGAGTAGTAGACAACCTTTTCGGTTATTCCCAGTTTCTTTGCTAGGGACGCGAGCGAACGAGTGAGATATCGTGAAAAATTAGGGTATGAGAACTTGTAGCCGAAGTCTAGTCTGCCAGTATTTTTGTTCATCCATTCTTTGATTATCCCCTTCGCTTCTTCAGGTATGGTGAAGCTGATTGTTCTTGTCCCGATGGCAGTATTTTTGGTCTTTGTCCGGACATATTCCAGAACTTCTGTATCTCTGAAATCAATCTGAAGTAAATCTATAAGATTAATTCCTCCCAAATAGAATGAAAGGCAGAATAGGTCGTGTGCTACATGGTATTTTTTTTCTTTAGGGGTAGCTAATCTGATTCTATTGAATGCTTCCAGTGAGATATCAATTTCTCTGACCGGAGAAGCTGGAATAATATAATCAATGAACGGGTGTACGCTATAATTAACCATCCTTCGTTTCACTCCTTGATTGATGATTACTTTGATATGCCGCATGACTGTGCCCTCAGTTGCTACACTGAGGCATTTATTCCTTTTAAGGAATTTCGAGAATCCTGCAATCAATTCAGGAGTGATGTCCATCAGTGCAATGTCACCGCGTAGAAATTCACAGAAGTATTTTTCGCTCAATCTGATAATGCTTGCATACTTATCCCGTCCGTCCAGAATGAGTTCTTTGATGTACTCTGTTGAAACACTTTTGAATGTTGAAGATTCTGAGGTTCGTACATTTCTTGATATAATATCCTTCAATTGCCTGCATGTGTACATTGATTGGTTCTGTACTTCGTTTAGTTTTTCCTGATATGCATTGAGAAGGCTCCTGAGATGCATGTTCATCATGCTTGCATCAGGTCTTTTTTGGATAAGTCCGTTCTTGAATTGATTCTCAGAATCAATGAGATAACGTGTTAAAATGTAACATGTTTCTCCTTTGTGACATAGAGCAATTCTGATTTTGTGCTTTCCGTTTTTAAGAACCTTAGCTTTGAAAATTGTAAGTTTTAACGTTGCCATAATAGATTAAATTAAAAAGGATAAGTTTTCGGACATGTAAAATCACTCGAAAGTGAGTTGATTTTCCTTTTTTTTAATCTATAAACAGGAGAATAGGGGAGAAATAAAAAGAGTAAATCAACTTGTAAAACTTTGATTATCTACAACTTAATTTACTCCCAACTAGTGTACACCCTCAGGGATTCGAACCCTGGACCCACTGATTAAGAGTCAGTTGCTCT
>ERZ827150.1129-NODE-1129-length-34739-cov-7.704100_pt1 | contig 34739 bp, 61 predicted proteins | sample MGYA00519779_ERZ827150 | MGnify/ENA primary metagenome ERZ827150 (study PRJEB31778, sample SAMEA3449267) | human gut metagenome | biome: human gut; feature: human-associated habitat; material: faeces | place: United Kingdom | collected 2010/2012 ...
CAATCGGGGCGCAGCCTCCGCCACAGGCAATCGGGGCGCAGCCTCCGCCACAGGCGATCTGGGCGCAGCCTCCGCCACAGGCGATCTGGGCGCAGCCTCCGCCACAGGCTATCTGGGCGCAGCCTCCGCCACAGGCTATCTGGGCGCAGCCTCCGCCACAGGCGATCTGGGCGCAGCCTCCGCCACAGGGAAAGCCGGTGTGGCGCTCGCGGCCGGCCTCGAATGCAAAGCAATGGGCGCACTCGGCTGCGCGATCTGCTGCGTCGAACGCGGCGAATGGAACGGGAAGACGTATCCGATTGTCGCGGTAAAAGCTGCAATCGTAGATGGCGAAAATATCAGAGCAGATACCTGGTACCAGCTGAAAAACGGAAAATTTGTGGAGGTGGAGTAAATGCTCGATACAATCTCCACTGTGAAGATGAGCCGCGAAGAATGGCTGGAGGAACGCAGAAAGTCCATCGGCGGGAGTGACGCGGCGGCTGTTATCGGAATGAGCCGCTTTGCAAGCCCGTACACGGTATGGATGGATAAGACTGGGCGTCTCCCGGAAAAGGAAGACACAGAGGCTATGCGGATCGGCAGAGATCTCGAAGAGTATGTTGCGAAGCGTTTTGAGGAAGCGTCCGGGAAAAAGGTGCGGCGCTGCAACTACATCATTCGGAACCCCGCGTATCCGTGGGCGCACGCAGATATTGACAGGCGAATTTCCAGCGAAAATGCAGGGCTGGAATGCAAGACAACCTCGACGCTTGACATTCGGCAGTTCAACGGTGTGGATTTCCCGGAGAAATATTATTGCCAGTGCGTGCACTATCTGGCTGTCACCGGCCTTGACCGTTGGTATTTGGCGGTTCTCGTATTCGGGCGCGGATTCTTTACATACACGCTCGAGCGCGATGAGGCGGAAATCTCCGCGCTGATGGAGGCGGAGAAGCTTTTTTGGCGGTGCGTCGAGGAAGACACCCCGCCTGCACCAGACGGTTCGGAGGCGACGACGGACGCGATCAGCACGATTTATGCCGACAGCAGCGGCGAACAGCTTGATTTGTTCGGACGCGAACAGCTGCTGGCTGAGTATATGCAGATCAAACGTCAGGCGGCTGCACTGGCGGAGCGCAGCCGCGAGATCGAAAACACGATCAAGCTCGATATGGGCACGGCAGAGCGGGCCGCCTGCAACGGCTACAACGTCTCTTGGAAGCAGCAAAACCGGCAGACGTTCCAGCCCAAAGCCTTTAAAGAGGCATACCCGGATATCGATTTGGCACCGTTCTATAAAACGGTGCAGGCCCGGCCATTCAAAATTACAGAAATGAAACAGGAGGAAGAATCATGAACAAAATCCAGCAGGCAACCGCGCAGACGGCTATGAAGGCACAGAGCGGCGGAAATCCGACAATGCAGCAGTATATCAAGCAGATGGAGGGCGAGATCAAGAAAGCGCTTCCCTCCGTTATGACGCCGGAGCGGTTCACGCGGATCACGCTTTCTGCACTTTCCACGAATCCGAAGCTGGCGCAGTGTACGCCGCAATCTTTCCTCGGCGCAATGATGACCGCCGCGCAGCTTGGCTTGGAGCCGAACACGCCGCTTGGACAGGCATATTTGATCCCGTACTGGAACGGCAAGCAGAATCGCCTTGAATGCCAGTTCCAGCTTGGCTATAAGGGCATGATCGACCTTGCATACCGCTCCGGCGAGATCCAGACGATCCAGGCGCAAGTCGGACACGCGAACGATACGCTGATTGCCGAGTATGGCACAGAATGCAGCCTGAAATTTATCCCGAAGCTGAACGGAGATCGCGGCGACCCGGTGAACGTTTGGGCGATGTTCAAGACAAAGGACGGCGGCTACGGCTTCGAGATCATGACGCTGGACGATGTTCGCGCCCATGCGCAGAAGTACAGCAAGGCATACGGCTCCGGCCCGTGGCAGACCAACTTTGAAGAGATGGCAAAGAAGACCGTTCTGAAAAAAGTTCTGAAATACGCGCCGATGAAGTCTGAATTTGTTCGGCAGATTGCGCAGGACAGCACGATCAAGACGGAGATCAGCGACGATATGTTCAGCGTTCCTACTGTTGTCGCAGATGCGGAAATGGTAGACAATATGCCTGTTGACCAGACTACAGGTGAGGTCATGGAGGGCAACGCAAATGCTGAATAAAATCGTCCTGATGGGCCGCCTGACCCGTGACCCGGAGCTTCGGCAGACGCAAAGTGGAAACTCCGTTGCATCCTTCACGCTTGCCTGCGACCGCGATTTCGCGGCGCAGGGCGCGGAGAAGGAAACGGATTTTATTGATGTTGTCGCATGGCGGAATACAGCTGATTTTGTCAGCAAGTATTTCTCCAAGGGCCGCATGGCCGTCGTGTCTGGCCGTTTGCAGATCCGCAACTGGGAAGACAAAGACGGGAACAAGCGCAAGACGGCGGAGATCGTCGCAGAAAGCGTTTATTTCGGCGACAACAAGCGGGACGGGCAGAATGCTTCTGCCGCTGCGCCGACCTCTTCGGAGTTCAAGCCGCTGCCGAGCACAACGCCGGTTCCGTTCTCTGCGCCGGATATGCCGCAGATGGAGATCGGCGATGAAAACGAGCTTCCGTTCTGAGGGCTGACGGATGGGAGATAAAAAGGAATACGTCAAGCTGTGGCTGAGTTACAGGAGCTATTTCGAGGCGTACAGTGCCGCTGAGGTGGGGCGCTTGGTGCTGGCCGCGATGGATTATCGCGAGTCGGGAGCAGAGCCAGAGTTCAGCGGGAGTGAGCGTTTCATTTGGCCTGCGATTCGACGGGACATTGACGAATCCGTAGCGGCTCAAAAAGCCATCTCCGCGTCCAGAAGCGAAGCAGGGAAGCAGGGCGGTCGGCCTGAATCAGAAAAAGCAAATGCTTCACCGGAAAGCAACGAAAAGCAAAAAAAGCAAATGCTTTCCGATGAAAGCAAAAAAAGCTATGGACAAAGGAAAAGGACAAAGGAAAAGGAAAAGGACAAGGACATGGACAGTATTCTTTCCCCCCTACCCCCCACACTGCGCGAATCCGTTGAGAAATGGGCGGCATACAAAGGGGAACGACGGGAGGAGTATAAGCCTGTCGGCCTGCAAAGCCTTGTCACGCAGATCACGAAAGCCGCAGAGGAATATGGCGAGGCTGCAATGATCGACGTGATAACCCGCTCTATGGCCGCAAATTACAAGGGGATCGTGTTTGACTGGCTGAAAGAGGCCAGCACACGCCCTGCGGCGCTTGGCCGCGCTGCAAAGCCCGGCTACGGTGTGCAGGGGCACCACGACGAACTGAATCCACTGGAACGTGCGGCCGTGGACAGGGTGATGGGGTCTGTATCGAAGGGGGCCGCTCGGATGCAACATGGTGTACAGCGCCACGGGGACGAACTTGATGCGTTCCAGTTGGAGGCGGTCGAGCGAATGCTTGCGGAAAACAAGGAGGATAAGACATGAGATTCGTCTGCGACTGCTGCCACGATCTGACGAACATCGAGGCGGACCGAATGGAGATCCAGGGCGACAAGTTGATGGTGTACAGCCATGGGCGGCTGGCGAAGCTGACGCCGGGGAGGGAGGAAAAACCATGACAGGCAAGGAAATCGCGCAGGCGCTGCATATCTGCGGCGAAGGCCACCCGTGCAGAGACTGCCAGCTATACGGCAAGATCGCTTGCGTTGAGACGTTGTGCAAATACGCGCTCGACCTCATCGAGCGCCTGACCGCCGAGAACGCGGCGCTGCGGGAGAAGGTGCCGCAGTGGATCAGCGTGGAGGAGAAGCTGCCAGCAGATTATATTAAGCGATACCTTATCGCTTTTAAGGACGCAGGCGGAAGCATCGTGGATGCGGCTCGGTATATTCCGGGGCTCGGTTGGGAGTGTCGCAACTGGGAGGTTCCGCAGGGTTTGATTACCGACTGGATGCCGCTGCCGGGAGCACCGGAGAAAGGAGGCAAGGCAGATGCTTGATATTTGCCCGGTATCGCTGGCAGAGGCAAACGCGTTTGTCGCGGAGCACCACCGGCACCACAAGCCAGTGGTGGGGCACAAGTTTTCCATCGGCTGCACCGATGGCGAGAAAATTGTAGGCGTTGCAATCGTCGGCAGACCGGTTTCGCGGTATCTGGATGATGGGTGGACGCTTGAGGTAAATCGCTGCTGCACGGACGGCACGCGGAATGCGTGCAGCATGCTATATGCAGCTGCGTGGAGAGCCGCCCGTGCGATGGGCTATCACAAACTGATTACATATATCCTAGATACAGAGTCGGGGACAAGCCTCAAGGCGGCTGGATGGAAGTGCATCGGACAGGCAGGGGGACTTCGCTGGACGGGCAAGCGCCGCCCGGAGGTAGACCTTTGCCCCGCACAAATGAAAATCCGGTTTGAGCGGGAGGAAGGAGACAAGGCATGAGTAAAGCTGTTTTGATCAGCATCCGCCCGAAGTGGTGCGAGAAGATCATAAGCGGTGAGAAAACGATCGAGGTGCGCAAGACGCGCCCGAAGATGGATACGCCGGTTAAGTGCTATATCTACTGCACAAAACCGGAGGAAAAGCTACTCACCATTATGAAAGACGGCGATGAGAATTATGGAGAGACGTATCACGGCAAGCCGGTTTTCATAAAGACGGAAAAAGCGCCGACCACTGGCTTATGGGATAAGCGGCAAAAGGTTATCGGGGAATTTATCTGTGACGCAATTACCCGCGTGAACATTTGCGGCTTCTGGGACGATAGCGGGAATCAACTCGACAATCGGCTCAAAGAAACTTGCTTGACCTCAGAAGAGTTGTGCGACTACATCGGCGAAAAAGTAGGCTACGGCTGGCATATCTCCGGTCTGAAAATCTACAACACGCCGAAGGAGCTGAGCGAGTTTTCCCCGGTGTGCAGGTATAAAAATGATGATAAATCGTGTCCATCGCGCAGGGTTGCTTGCTCGTATCAAAAATATGACTGCAACCCTGACGGGAGCATCAATCTTGTTGAGTGTGGGAGGACGCTTGAACGCCCGCCGCAGAGCTGGCGGTATGTGGAGGAATTGCCGTGAAGGTTTACATAGCCGGTAAAATCACCGGAGACCCGAATTACAAGATGAAAGTCCGCATGACGGCGAAGCACATACAGGAGCTGTATCCTCTCGCGGTGATCTTGAATCCGGCGGAACTGCCGGAGGGTCTGACACCGAAGGACTATATGCGGCTGTGCTTCGGGATGATCGACGCGGCGGATATCCTGTTCGCGCTGCCGGATGCGAAGGAAAGCAAGGGCGCAAAGTTGGAAATTGCGTATTGCAGATATGTTGGGAAAGGGGTTTTGAAATGGAACGATTGACTGAATGGAATGGCGAACAAACCCGTCATGCCTATTACCCGCGCTGCTTTAAAGAACCGTGCTACGGCAGCGGGTGCAAAATCGAGGATTGCCCGTTTGAAATAGCGGTATGTGAGCGACTCGCAGCCTACGAGGATACGGGGCTGACGCCAAAAGAGGTAACTGCGCTAGGAGAACTGTTCGATTACGCGCTGAAAGAATCAAAAACGCTGACTGAGCAGCTTACATTGCTCCATCACATCCGCGAGCTTGCCGAGGCCGACAAGGACGGAAGAGTTATTGTTCTACCTGCCAAAAAAGGAGATACACTGTATGCCGTGACTAGGTTTGGAGTTGAAAAACGAGTTGTAAAAGAAATTGCAGCGCCATTTTTCTACAATACTTACGAAAGTAGTGATAGGGCAGCGCTCTCAACCGATATTAGAAATTTTGGTAAGACCGTTTTCCTCACCCACGAAGAAGCCGAGAAGGCTTTGCGGGAAATGGAGGGCAAGAAGGATGGCTAAGCACATAACCAAAGCGCAGTTGAGACAACTCTATCAAGCTCAGCTCTTCGATAACGACGAATATCTGAGACTTTTAAAAGAGTTTGCAGGGATAGAATCCCGGCCGACCACGGAGTACAACCACTACGACGAAAATGGCGAGTTTATTGGTAGCAGCGTGGACACCGATCTTTCTGACCTGCTGGACGAGGCTGGCGTGGAGGTGCGGGACGATGGGCCAACATAAACACAACCCGGTCGCCATTGCGGCGGCAAAAGGCGAGCTGCTGTCGAAGCTGTATCGGTAGTGCGTTGCCAAGATTGCGAGAATTTCAGTCGGAATGAAGAAAATGACCCGTACTGCGCAGATCGGAGAGGGCTTTCAGACCCGGAGCCTGACGGGTATTGCAGCTACGGAGAACGGAGGGAAGAATAAAGGATGAGCCTAATAGACGCTGCCAGATACACCACAATGATTATGGCGCAGAATCCAGACTGGTGCGCCAAAAGAATGGAAAACTTCGAGAAGTACATCACGGAAAATAGTGCTGGTGCTGCCGAGGTGTGTAATGAAAGGAAAGACAACTCCGCGATGGTGATTCTCAAGGATGAGGAGGGCAAGAAGGATGGCAACGAAACGAGTATGTGACCGCTGCGGGGCGGAGATAAACCCCACAAGCTCTGCGACGTATGTAAACGTACGAAGCGCGTTCCATGAGGAATCACCTGATATTGAGCTTTGCTGCTCCTGCGCGATGCAAATCAAAGAATGGCTTAAGCCGCGTGTAGAGGAGGGCAAGTCATGACCAGAAAACGCGCAAGAAAGATCCTCATGGCTATCGGCACGAGCCGGAACCGTGAGATGTTCGGCGGGCCAGAGGGGGAACTTTGAAATGATTGGTTACATCAAAGACAAGGACGTCTACGCGCTCTTTGACGAGCGCGGGACTGCTCGCTTGCACGTCGGGGACATCGACAGCCTGGAAAGGATATACTTCCCCGCCGAACTGCACGTTGGAGATCGCGCGTGGAAGAAGGCCATGAGCATCCTTGATAAGAAATACGCGGAAGCAAAAAAGATGCCGTTCGTCCGTGACCCGCTGGCATGGGCACTGTATCACACTTGGAGGGAGTTTGACGATGGAAAACGTTGCGACTGAAGAATTTATCAGCAGAACCGAGGCACTGAAAGACTTTGAATCCTGCAACGCGGAAAATCCGAACTGGACACCGCAGCGGGTAAAAACGCTCCTGCTGCGTCAGCCCGCCGCCGACGTTGCGGAGGTGGTGCATGGACAGTGGCTGCGAGCAGATGATGACTGGAATAGCCTCACAACAATTCAGTGCTCCCTTTGCAGCGAAGAGTGGTGCTTTGAGACGGACGATGACGTGAGCTTGCTGAATTACAAATACTGCCCCAACTGCGGGGCGAAGATGGATGGAGCTGCCGAATGAGCGGACTGCGGTTTGCTCGTGGAAGCGCGAAAGGAGGAGAGCTGATGCAGGATTGCTGCTTGACTTGCAAAAATCTGGAATACAGAAAGAACTACGTTTATCCGTACCGGTGCTTGAAGCACAAGGCCGAACGGTTCTCGGAGAAGGAATTGGAACGGATGTACTTTATCCAAAGCGAGATTGTTCTGGACATTATCAAGGCAAATGCCGCGGAAATCAAGGCCATGATGGAGGGCGTAGACGATGGAACAGATTAAGGGCGCAAAGTACGACGATGAAGACGAGGGCGTTTTCAAATGAGCACGCCGCGATACGGCTGGTGGGCCTATGCAAAATGGATGATTCGCAGCTATAAGGGCGGCGGGCTGATGACGAGGGCCGAGCGCGCTGCCGTTGAGGATGCAATCGCAGAGACGGAACGGCTCGTTGACGGCGCGGAGCGCATCCGGCTCATAGACTTGGTTCTTTGGAAGCGGACGCACACCTTACAGGGCGCTGCGATGGCGGTTTATGTGTCCGAACGCACCGCGCAGGAGTGGCACAGGCAATTTATTCGCCTTGTGGGGCAAAAAAGAGGGCTTTTATGAAAAAGTCTGCGTCCCAGAGCCAAATTTAACATTTACTATAAGGGCGTAGAGATCAACTCTACGCCCTTCTTCATCGGCACCGCAGCGTTCTGCGGAAACCTCCTCCTGTTCTCGTGTTCTCCGGTGTGAATAAATATATTTATTCACACACGGAGACACGAGAACGAAAGAATGAGGTGGCTGGCCGGTGATCGGGCTTGATGGGGAGGACAACATGGAGGTAAAAAACAGAAAGCTTTCCAGCATTACTGCATACGGGAAAAATGCGAAAAAGCATGACAAGACGCAAATCAACAACGTTGCGGAGAGCATCAAGCAGTACGGCTTTGTACAGCCAATTGTGATTGACCGTGACGGTGTGATTGTAATCGGCCACTGCCGCGCTATGGCGGCGAAGAAGCTGGGCATGGAAGAAGTGCCGTGCGTCTGTGTGGACGATCTGACGCCGGAGCAGGTGAACGCCCTGCGGCTCGTGGACAACAAGAGCAACGAGAGCAATTGGGACTTTGACCTGCTGGCTGATGAACTGCCTGGTCTCGACCTGTCAGCGTTTGACTTTGATTGGGGGCTGCGTGATGAACTCGACACGTCAGTTGTAGAGGACAACTACGACCCTGTTTTACCGGCAGAGCCGAAGAGTAAACTTGGCGATGTGTACCAGCTTGGAGACCATCGCCTTATGTGCGGAGACAGCACGTCTTTGACAGACGTACAGAAGCTCGTGGGGGGGGCGCAAATGGATTTGCTGCTCACCGACCCTCCGTACAATGTGGATTATCAGGGCGTCGCCGGGAAGATTAAGAACGACAATATGGAGGATACGGCATTTAGACGGTTCCTGACGGATGCCTTCTCCAATGCGGCGATGATTATGAAACCCGGTGCTCCATTTTACATTTGGCACGCAGACAGCGAGGGGTATAACTTCCGAGGTGCGTGCAGAGATGCGATGCTGCGTGTCCGTCAGTGCCTGATCTGGGTTAAGAACTCTCTTGTGATGGGGAGACAGGATTTCCAGTGGAAACATGAGCCTTGCCTGTACGGTGAGAGTGAAATTGAAGAGGATGCGCATGAGCCTTGCCTTTACGGATGGACGGAAGGTAAGAAGCATTATTTCTTCAAGAACCGCAGACAGACAACCGTGTTGAATTTTGATAAGCCTGTCAAATCTGCGGAGCATCCGACCATGAAGCCGATTAAACTGTTCGACTACCAGATGCAGTGTTCCAGCAAGCCGGGAGAGAATGTGCTTGACCTGTTTGCTGGTTCTGGCACAACGATCATGGCAGCAGAGCAGAATGGCAGACACGCTTTCTGCATGGAGTACGATCCGAAGTATGCTGATGTCATTGTTGACCGTTGGGAGAAGTTTACGGGGAAGAAAGCGGTGTTGTTGAATGACGATTGAAGAAGCGCAGGCGATCATTGCCAAAACAAATAGCCCGTACCTAAAACGGGACATGGAAAAGTTTATCAAACGCCAGCAAAGAAAGGAGAGCGCGTATGGCAAGGCCAAGAAAGGAAATAGATCAGAAACAGTTCGAGAACCTCTGCGGCCTGCAATGCACGCTTGAGGAGATCTGCGGTTGGTTTGACGTGACTGATAAAACACTGGATAGTTGGTGTAAACGCACCTATCATGCCAGTTTTTCCGAGGTATTTAAACAAAAGCGCGGAGCAGGGAAAATTTCACTGCGACGGAACCAGTGGCGGCTTGCGGAAAAGAACGCGAGCATGGCTATTTGGCTCGGGAAGCAATACTTAGAGCAGCGCGATGAGCCAGAAGAATCGATTGACGTGGAGGATACGGACGCTTATCTGAAAGAAGCGGGTATCGAATGAAAAGTTCGACAATCCACCCAGCGTTCGGGGATAAGCATAAGGAATATATCAGAAATGCAACGCGCTGCACTATTTCTGTTGCGGAAGGTGCTGTTCGAGCGGGAAAAACCATCGACAATATAGCCGCCTTTGCAACGATGATAAACAAAGGCACGCCTGATAGAATCCATTTGGCGACCGGCTCCACAGCGGCGAACGCTAAGCTGAACATTGGAGACGCGAACGGATTCGGGCTTGAATATCTATTTCGCGGTCGGTGCAGATGGACGAAGTATAAGGGGAACGAGGCTCTTGTAATTAAATCCTGTGGGCGGGATTATGTAGTTATTTTTGCGGGCGGAGCGAAAGCGGACAGCTTTAAAAAAATACGCGGCAACTCATACGGAATGTGGATTGCAACCGAGATCAACCTTCACCATGAGGATACGATCAAGGAGGCGTTCAACCGACAGCTTGCCGCAAAACTTCGACGTGTTTTTTGGGATTTAAACCCTTCGTCGCCTGGACACTGGATTTACCAGAATTACATAGACCGATTCCCGGAACAATTTGGAGCGCGGTATAATTACCGGCACTTTACTATCCGAGACAATGCAACGATTACAGCCCAAAGGCTTGCGGAAATCGAAAGCCAGTATGATATAAAAAGCATCTGGTATCGACGGGATATCCTTGGTGAGCGCTGCATTGCGGAAGGGCTTGTGTATCCGATGTTTGGCGATTCCTGCATCGTGCAGGACATACCGGACACCGGCGATTATTACATTTCCATTGACTACGGCACGCACAATCCGTTTTCGGCTGGCTTGTGGTGCGTGACGAAAACGGAAGCGGTGCGAATCGGAGAGTATTATTACTGCGGGCGAGAAGAACGGAAAGAAAAAACGCCGGAAGAGTATTATTCAGAGGTCAAGCGCCTCGCAGGCGGGAGGGATATAAAATGCCTAATTGTAGACCCGTCGGCGGACGCTTTTATTGCCACCGTAAAGAAGCACCATGAGTTCAAAGTTCGTGGGGCTGTGAATGATGTATTGCCCGGCATACAGACAACGGCTGAGATGATTGCGTCTGGGAAGCTCAAAATCCATGAGAGCTGCGAGGACGCCATCCGCGAATTTGGGCTTTACAGGTGGGACGAAAAAGCAGAATCTGACCGCGTCGTGAAGGAAAACGACCACGCTATGGACGAAATCAGGTACATGGTGATGACGGTCTTGAAAAAGCACTTCAAAGAACACAGATTTGTGCCGGAGCTGGCGCGGTGAGGCAAAAGATGAAAACATATCAGGATTTTTTAGAGGTTGCGGAAAAGTCTGACCGGGAACGGATGGAATTTGTTCTGTCCGCGATAAATAATCACAAAGACTCGGATTTATACAAACAGGCGGTTATTGCGAAGGAGTATGACGCGCACAGGAATGTGACGATTGCTAATTTTCAAAAGCTGCTTTATACACTCAACGGGAAAGTCATTCCGGACAACTACAGTCCGAACTATAAGCTTCGGAGCAATTTCTTTGCAAATTTCATCACGCAGGAAACGCAGTATCTGCTCGGGAACGGCGTGACGCTGAAAGAAGCCGCGAACAAAGAAAAACTCGGCGCATCGTTCGACGTTCGGCTGCAGGACGCAGCGCATGCGGCCCTTGTTGGAGGCGTATCGTATGGCTTCTGGAACCTTGATCATCTTGAGGTTTTCGACGTAACAGAGTTCGTTCCGATTCTCGATGAGGAAAACGGTGCGTTGCGCTCCGGGATTAGATTCTGGCAGGTATCCGATACGAAGCCGCTTCGCGCAACACTCTACGAGCCGGACGGCTTTACACAGTTCATCCGCAGAAGCGGAAAAAACATGGAGATCCTAGAGGCAAAGCGCGGATATGTATCTGTCGAGGCAAGTTCCGAAGCGGACGGTACGGAGATCCTTGCATATCAAAACTATCCCGGCTTCCCGATTATTCCGCTCTACGGCAACCGCGCAAGGCAGTCAGAGCTTGTCGGCCAACGCGAGGCGATAGACTGCTACGATCTCATTAAGTCAGGCTTTGCGAATACAGTTGATGAGGCGTCGATCATTTATTGGACGATCTCAAACGCCGGTGGCATGGACGAGATCGATATGGCACGGTTCAAAGAGTCCATGCGGCGGATCGGCGTTGGGCTCGTGGACGACGACGGCGCGAAGGCAGAGGCTCATACGCTCACAATCCCAGTTGAAGCTCGGGAAGCGCTTCTTTCCAGAATCAGCGACGATCTTTACCGTGACGCGCAAATGCTTGATGTGGCAAAAGTGCAGGCGGGGCAGAAGACGGCGACGGAGATCATGGCGGCGTATCAGCCGATGGATAACAAGGTGGATCAATTTGAATACTGCGTGATCGAGTTCCTGCAGGCGTTGTTTAAGATCGTTGGTATTGATGACGAGCCATCCTTTATGCGATCCAAAATAACAAATCAGTTAGAACAGACGCAGATGGTGCTGCTTGCCGCGAGCTACCTTGACGACGAAACGATTCTGAGCAAGCTGCCGTGGCTTACGCAGGAGGAAATCGCAAACATTTTGAAGAGGAAAAGCGCGGAAGAATTAGAGCGATATTCCACGAAAGATATGGAGGAATAGACGTATGAGCAGCATGGTACAGGGCGATGCGTACAGTCTGGCCGTCACGGTCAAGAACAACGGGCAGGCTGTCGAGATCGACGATATTGAGAAGATCGAAATGACGCTTCTGTATTTGCAGAAGTATTACCCAGGCCAGATCACATACGCGGACGGGAAATTCTATTTCCCGCTGGCGCAGGAAGAAACATTCCGCCTGCCGAAGGTCTGCCCGATGCAGATTCGCGTGAAATTCAAAAGCGGTGACGTGCTCGGCTCCGAGAAAAAGCAGATCGACGTATCTGCCGCGCTTTCAAAGGCGGTGTTGTGATGGGCGGCATTGAATTTGAACTCAAGAACCGCGATCCGGTTGACGTTTCCTTTAACGTTTCCGTGCGTGCTGGCGGCGTCTCCGGCGGCGGAGGCATTGCATCGGCGCAGATCGATGAGATCCGCGTGCTGAAAAAATCGGACTATGACGCGCTGGACAAAAAGGACGCGCGGACACTGTATCTGTTGGAGGGATAACATGCTGGCAGTTGGACTCAAACGCATTCTGGAGCTGTTCATCGGCTCCATGGGCATCAAATCCGCCCGCTTGGGCACAGAAACCATCTACGAAAGGCCTGGCGGCTTTTTGTACATCGAACTCACAAGCGAAGAAAGGGGATAAATCCAGATGGCAAGTTTTTTCAATCTGACACTTGATACGCTGGCACCTGCCGGCCTATCGCTGATCCTGAACGACGGCGCGCAGTACGCGACCAGCGCGACCGTCACCGCGAAGATCTCAGTCACCGACGCCGCGACGACCGGCTACCAGATGAAGATCTGGGGCACAAAGGCGGCGGCAAAGGAAGCAGATGCGTCGTGGGAGACGTTCGCCGCAACAAAATCCATTACGCTCCCGGACGGCGACGGCCTGAAGACGATCTATGTAAAGGTGCGCGACGACGTCGGCAACGAATCGACTGCGGCCAGCGACTCCATCACGCTCAACACCTCGATCCCCGCCGTGACCATCACCGGCCCCGACAAGAGCCGCATTTCCAAGGTTACGGGCTACGACGCAGCGGCATTCTCCTTCGTCTGCGACGTGGACTTCGAGGAATACACCGTCCGCGTCGTCCCGGCGACGAGCAGCCTGCACACGGCGGGCACGCAGATCCCGGCGACGGGCGGCTCCACGAACGTCAGCGGCACGGCAGGCGGCTACAAGAAGAACACCGCTATCAACGTCACCGTCAAGGGCGCGGATCTCGAAGCAGCGTCTTCCGGCGACGGCGTGAAGATCGTGAAGGTCTTCGTCAAGAACGCCGCCGGGACGTGGAGCGCTGCGTAATGGCCGCGCCGGAACTGACATTCTCCATCACCGGCAACAAGATCTCGGCAGTGGCCGGGTACGACTCCATCACCGTCACATTCTCGTCGGACATCGCCTATACGGCTTTTGAGTGCCGCGCGACGAAGTCCGGCGAGGATTGGGGCCGCGGGAAGGGCGCTTTGATCGCGTCCTTCTCCCGGACCCCGGCGGGCACGCAGCGCACCTTTGAGGTTTACGACGATTTTCTGCTTTCCGGTGATGGGGAATACCGCATTTCGCTGTTCGCGCAGGGCGCGGACGGCAGCTGGAACGACAACTACGGATTTATCCCGCTGGGAGAGTCGCAGGCGCTGAAGACCGCGGACGGCGAGGATTTTCTGTGTATGAAGGAGTGATCGTATGGCTTACAACAGCCAGTTTACCGGCGCGCAGATCGACGAGGCTATCGCCGACGTGCGCAGCAACAAAGACGCGTGGAACGGAAAGCAAGATGTGATCCTCGCCTCCGGTGCGGCCGTCGGGGACCTGATCAAGGTCAAGGCGGTGGACGCCAGAGGGAAGCCGACGGCGTGGGAGGTGGCCGCGGCTGGCACGGATTATCTAACGGAAGCGCCCGTGACGAGCGTGAACGGGAAAACAGGAGCTGTCAAGGTTCGCGAAGTGCCGTCTGTCACCGCCGCTGATAATGGAAAATTTCTGCGGGTGGCCAACGGTGCGTGGGCGGCTGTAGAGATCGCAAACGCGAATGGAGGGAGCTTCTGATGGCGGAATATTTGACAAACACAACCGACCTGACAAAGGTTGCATCAGCTATCCGGGAGAAGGGCGGCACATCTGACCCACTGGTCTACCCGGACGGATTTGTGACAGCCATTCAGGCCATTCAGACTGGTACAGAACTGCAAATCATTGTAACTGTGACATCTGGTGCAACCGTTACTGCTACAAAAGGAAGTCTGTCTGTGAGCGGTACATCGGTCAATGGAACGTGCACGCTTATCGTTCCGGAAGCCGGAACATGGAGCGTATCTGCGACACTGGACGGGAAAACGTCCGACACAAAAGCCGTAACTATCACGGACAGTTACGCGGTGTCGCTTAATTTTGTATATCCGACACTGAATAAAAATACTTGGGAAACAATAAAAGATATATCCGACGCGGGACAGGGCGCGAACTATTGGAGCGTCGGTGACCGAAAGGCTGTAACGCTAAACGGCACGGTTGGACATCTTACACTATCTAATTACACAACATATGCGTTCATTATTGGATTTAACCATAACGCGAGCCTAGAAGGGGAAAACCGTATCCATTTCCAACTTGCAAAGACCGCGCTCTCCGGCGGTACGGACGTGTGTTTCTGCGATAGTTACTATACCTCGCCCGTTTCGACAACCGGCTATTTCTCTATGAACAGTAGTGCAACGAACTCCGGCGGATGGGCGAGCTCGCAAATGCGTACAAATATTTGCGGGACAAGCCTCTCGAGCTATTCCGAAACGATTATCGCAGTCATTCCGGCGGCGCTCCGTGCAGTCCTAAAGTCCGTTACCAAGTACACGGACAATACGGGAAATAATAGCACATCCGCGAGTGCGGTCACGGCGACAAAGGATTACTTTTTCCTCCTCTCGGAGTTTGAGGTTTTCGGGAGCATTTCGAGAGCAAACTCGAACGAGGCGAGTAAGCAAGCGCAGTACGCCTATTATTCCGCTGGAAACAGCAAGGTAAAGTACAAGCACAACGGAACGAGCGCCGCCGCTCGTTGGTGGCTCCGTTCTCCGCTTGCGAGCAACTCCGACGGTTTCGAGGATGTGAACACCAACGGGACAGTCGAAGACCGCACCGCGCGCGCGTCCTTCGGCTTCGCGCCCGGCTTTTGCGTATGAGGGAGAAGCGCATGGACTATATCGTGTATAAGCGGTTCCGTGGGAATGGCATCGATGGAGCATTTAATCTCCGGTACGGAACTGTGGTATCGGAAATTGAAGGGTTCTTGTTTGCAGCAGACGGCAGGCGGATATGCGCTGCGACGTCCGAAAACGGGTGGGAGCATTTCAGGCCGAACACGCAGGAAGGTGCCGAGCGGCAGAAAATGCTGAACGATCTGTACCGATGGTACAGAAAAAATGGCTGCGGTGAAGATTTTACGGATGACAAGTGGCCGGGGCAGGAAAACGGATACTGGAAGAATCGGTTGAGAACAGCAAGCACAGAGCGATTGGAGACAATCTATCAAGAGAAATTTGGAGGGACACCATGTATGCAGTAAAACAAGACGGCGCATTTGCAGGTTATGCGGACAGTATTGTGCCCATCCGACTGCACGGCAACGGTTGTTATGTCCCGTGCAAGGAAGATCAGGCAGAAGGATTTTGTGCGAAGATGGCTGTGACTATTACGGATAAAGAAGGGACTGAGCATCAGGTGCTTTCTGACATGGTGTTCCATCTCGCTGGTCATACGCTGAAAGGCACTGAGCCAGAAGGCAGCTATGAGGAAATGGGTGCAGCATTGCCGCTGACGGATGCAGAGACCGCCGCGAAGATCCTGCTCGGGGAGGCGGAATAACATGAGCACCTACACCGAGCGGGCGCGGGCGCTGCGCCCCTATATCGTCAAAAGCGCAGCCAGTCTCACCGACGCCGACGCGAGTCTCGCACCAGAGCTTTTCACCCGCCTGACCGGCTCCGGCAGCCTCGTCAAAGCCGGCATGCGCATCAACTGGGGCGGCACCATCAAGCGCGCCGCCTCCGACCTCTGGGACACCGACCAGAACACCCCGGACGCCGCCCCGGCCCTCTGGGAGGACATCGCCTACAAGCAGGGCTTCCGCATCATCCCCGAGACCATCACCGCCGGCCTTGCATTCTCCAAAGGCGAAAAAGGCTGGTGGCAGGACGAGCTCTACGAATCCCTGCTCGCCGCCAACGTTTGGAACCCATCCGTTAACCCGGACGGGTGGAAGAAGATCACGGAAGAAGGTACATAGCCATGGACGATGCAACTATCATCGTTACGCTCGTCTGCGCCGTGCTCGGCGGGGCGGATAGAAGTGTATGAGCACAAGCAACACCGCCGGGCAGAAAATGACCGACGCAGAGCTCGCAAAGCTTGAAAAGCGGATTGCTGCGATATATAGGGAAGCGTATAACGATCTGACGGATACGATCAGGGATTACTTCGGTAAATTTGCAGCGCGTGACGCGGTGGAAAAGGCGCGGCTGGACGCTGACGATATCACAGAGGAACAATACAAGCAATGGCGGCTTGCGCAGATCGGGCGTGGAAAGCGCTTTGAGGCGCTACGGGATAAGGTCGCCGAGCGCATGACAAATGCAAACGTTGCTGCTGTTGCGTATGTCAACGATGCAACGCCGGGCATTTACAGTTTGAACCGGAATTTCGCGGCGTACACCATTGAGCAGGTCACCGGTGACGTTGGCTTCGATATCTGGGACGAGCAGACCGTGAAGCGCCTAATCTCCGAGCAGCCGGAGCTTATGCCGTACTATCCGAAAAAGCGGGCGCTTAATCGCGGAATTGATCTCGCCTACGGAAAAAAGCAGATCACCGCCAGCGTCACCAGCTCCATCTTACAGGGCAGAAGCCTCAAGGGCATGGCAGATGATCTGCAAAGGCGTATCACCACCATGAACCGCGATAGCGCAATCCGGACGGCGCGCACAGCCGTCACGGGCGCGCAGAACGCCGGACGGCTGGATTCCTATTATGCCGCTGAGAAAATGGGAATCAAGTGCAGAAAACAATGGATGGCGACGCTCGACGGAAGAACCCGCCACTCCCACGCCATGCTCGACGGCGAGATCGTGGACAACGACAAAAAGTTCTCCAACGGCTGCCGCTACCCCGGCGACCCAAACGGTCCACCATCCGAAATCTATAACTGCCGCTGCACGCTGGTATCCGAGATCGAAGGAATCGACACCTCCGGAGGCAAGCGCCGCGCCAGAAATCCGGAGACCGGGCGGAATGAGCTGATTGAGAACATGAGCTATGCAGAATGGGCGGGGTGGAAAAAGCGTGAGCGTTGAATTTATCGACAATTCCGAAGAAGTGAAGTCCGCTATGCACGATGCGCTGATTCGCGCCCTCGAAAAGATCGGCATGACGGCTGAAAAGTACGCGAAGCGGCTGTGCCCGGTGGACACCGGCAATCTGAGGAACAGTATCACGCACCGCGTAGATGAAGGGGAACCGGCTGCATACATCGGAAGTGACACGGAATATGCCGCATACGTCGAACTCGGAACCGGAAAGTATTATCCGGGCGGGAGACCTACGCCGTGGGCGTATCAGGACGCAAAGGGCAACTGGCACTGGACGGCCGGAAACAAAGCACAGCCGTATTTGAAGCCAGCGGCGGCGAACTATGCGGCGCAGTACCGGAAAATCGTCGAAGATGAGATGAAAAACGGATAAAGATTGCGTCCCAGAGCCATAAATATACGGTATAAGTGTGGTAACAGCAAAGAAATGACTGTTGCCACATTTTTTGTTCTGTCGCGGCAAAGCACCGCCGACAAGGGAAAGGAAGATAGAACATGGCACTGACGCGCAAGCTCCTGAAGGGCATGGGGCTGACAGAAGAGCAGATGGATACGATCATTGAGGCGCACACCGATACCGTAGACGGGCTAAAAAGCGACCTTGCACGGTATAAGGCAGACGCCGAAAAGCTCCCCGGAGTGCAGGCGGAGCTTGAAAACCTGAAAGCCAAAGGCGACGATGGCTGGAAGGATAAGCACGACAAGGTCAAAAAGGAATTTGACGACTACAAAAGAGAGCAGATGCAGAAGGAAACCAAGAGCGCGAAAGAATCCGCGTATCGGGAACTTTTGAAGTCTGCGGGTATCAGCGAAAAACGAATTGATTCGGTTTTGAAGGTCACCGATCTGACCAGCGTTGAACTGGAAGACGGCAAGATCAAGAACGCCGACGAGCTGCGCAAATCCATCAAGGAAGAGTGGGCGGACTTCGTTGTTACCACCAAGCAGAAGGGCGCGGACACCAAAGATCCGCCCGCAAACAACGGCGGCGCTATGAGCCGGGACGACATCTTCAAAATCAGGGACGCGTCTGAACGGCAGGCAGCAATCGCCGCCAACCTTAATTTGTTCGGAAAGGAAGAATAAACATGGGAGCAAAGACCAATCTGACGATGACGAGCGACGTTCAGGTAACCGCTCGTGAAATCGATTTTGTAACCCGCTTTGCGCGGAACTGGCAGCACCTGCGCGACATTCTCGGCATTATGCGCCCCATCAAAAAGCAGCCGGGCACCGTCCTGAAATCCAAGACCGCAAGCGTGACGCTCGCGCAGAGCGTCGGCGAGGGTGAAGAGATTCCCTACTCCAAAGCGACTGTCATTGAAAAGGACTACGCCAACATCAACGTCGAGAAGTACGCAAAGGCTGTTTCCATCGAGGCGATCAAGGAATACGGCTATGACGTTGCCGTCGCCCTGACCGACGAGGCGTTCCTGTATGAGCTGCAGACCAATGTCACCAATCGGTTCTACGATTATCTGAATACCGGCCTGCTGACCGTCAGCGAAACCAACTGGCAGCGCGCGCTTGCAATGGCGAAGGGCGCTGTTATCAACAAGTTCAAGCAGATGCACCGCACCGCGACCAACGTTGTTGGCTTCGTGAACGTGATGGATCTGTACGATTACCTCGGCGGCGCCGATATCACCATCCAGACTGAATTCGGCTTCCAGTACATCAAGAACTTCATGGGCTATAGCACCGTGTTCCTGCTGTCTGACGATGAGATCAAACGCGGTCGTGTTATTGCGACTCCGGTCGAGAACATTGTCCTGTACTACATTGACCCAGCTGACAGCGATTTCGCCCGTGCCGGTCTCGACTACAGAACCGACGGAGAAACCAACCTTGTCGGTTTCCATGTGCAGGGCAACTACTCCACTGCGGTCTCCGAGTCCTTTGCGATCATGGGCATGACCCTGTTCGCGGAGTATCAGGACGGCATTGCCGTTGCTGACATTGACGAGACCCCGACGCTCGGCACGCTGACGGTTACCTCTGCGGCGGGCACGGCGACAGGTGACACGAAGATCACGGTAACGCCCGCGAAGGAAGCAAGCGGCAACGTCTACAAGTACAAGGTAGGCGATTCGGCTGAGACTGTCACCTACGGCCAGAACGTCAGAACGTGGCCGACGTGGGACGGCAAGTCCGATGTCACGGCAGCGACGGGCAAGAAGATCACAGTCGTTGAGGCTGACGCGACTTACAAAGCGCAGAAGGCTGGCAACGCAACGGTAACGGCAAAGTAAGGAGGCGGCAGCGCAATGCTAACCGAATTGTGCGGGGTTCTGCGGAACTGGTTTGAAACGGATCGGATCAGCGGAATGTACACAGTAGAAAACGGCAGCATTGCGCTGCCGTTCCTGCAAGAAGGGCAATTCTTCCGGATTGTAGGTTCCGTTTTTAATGACGGTGTGCACCAATACCCGGATTACGGGATGGCCGACGAGACCTTTGATGGCTCTGTCTGGCCGATGGCCGTCCCGTCCGCTGTCCTCGCCCTCGAAGCTGAGATCAGAGCATGGCAGGAGAAAAACGGGGACGCGGCAGCAAGCCCGTTTACCTCGGAAAGCTTCGGAGGCTATAGCTACTCGAAGGGATCGAGCGGAAGTGCCTCCGCGAATGGGGCTGTGACATGGCAGACGACGTTCAAATCGCGCATGAACCAGTGGAGGAAGATCTGATATGAGTTTACTTGATGATTTTGCCCGCCCGTGCGTGCTGCTCGAAAAAAGCCGGACGCCGGACGGAGCGGGCGGTTACGTCACGATATGGACGGACGGGGCGGAATTCGCAAATTACCAGATGCTCGATACGTCCATGGAGGCTCGCAGAGCGGAGAAGGAGGGCGTGACAAGCGTTTACTCGGTGCTTGTGCAAAAAGCCGTACCAATCGATTATAACGACTTCTTCCGCGACAAGACGACCGGCGAGACGTACCGCGTCACGTCCGAGCCAAAGGACAAGCAAACACCGAAGTCCGCAAGCTTCGATCTGAAATATTTCACTGCAGAAAAGAAAGCGCTGCCAACATGACGAAAGACAAAGCATTGCATGCGTGGTTCTCGCAATTTCTCACGGCATACCCCACATCAAGTGTCCCGGACGATGCCGTTTTTCCGTGGCTGACCTATGAGCTGATTACTGGCGCGTGGGACAGCGGGGAAATCGGCCTGACGGTGAATCTCTGGTACTACACAACGCAGGAAGCAGAACCAAACGCGAAAGCGCAGGAAATCTCGGACGCTATCGGCTTGGGCGGCGTGTTTGTGCCGTGTGACGACGGCGCAATCTGGATCAAGCGCGGATCTCCGTGGTGCCAGAACGTCCGGGACGATTCTGATGCAAATATCAAGCGGCGGTATTTGAACGTCACAATCGAATACATTACCGCGAACTGAAAGGACTGATTTCATGGCGAAATTTACAAAAATTCCGGCGGATACGTTTAAGCAGCTGCAAATCAATGCTGGCGTTATTTTGAGCGAATTTACGCCTGCAACCGGAACGTTTGAACCGGAGAACCAGATCGGCGCAACTACCGGAGGCGTTACATTTTCCGCGACACCGACGTATTCTGACTACGGCTCGGATGTGGATAATTGCCCAAAGAACACAATGGAAATGAAGCGGATGGACGATGTCGAAGTGAAACTTTCCGGTACATATGTAACGGCTACGACTGCCTCCGCGAAATCTCTTATGGCGGCGGCTGACATCGACGGCACAGATACGACGAAGGTTGTTCCTCGGCGCGATCTTTCACCGACTGACTTTGCGGACATCTGGCTTGTGGGTGATTATTCCGACAAGAACGGTGCGACAAACGGTGGTTTCATTGCTATTCGTCTTATGAACGCGCTATCGACCGGCGGATTCCAGCTGAAAACCGCCGACAAGGGCAAGGGGCAGATGGCGTTTGAGTACACGGCGCACTATTCGATGTCAAAGCAGGACGTTGTGCCATATGAGGTTTATATCAAAGCCGGTACGGCTGAAACGTAAGGAGAAGAAAGTATGAAATTTTCGGAACTTAGCACTGATAGGGCGGCTGACGTTCTTTGCGAGGTCAGCGTGTGCGCGCTCAACATCCTGACCGACGATGAGCTGCGGGAGAGTCTGAAAGCACAGATCGACGCGGAGAAGCCGCAGACGGCGGGAGAACGGTACGCGATCGGTGCGCAGAAGATCGGTCAGTGGATTCCTCTGATTCTGAAAAAGCACCGGGAAGATACGCTTGGTATTCTGGCTGCGATCAACGAAACGACTGTTGAGGCGATCAAAAAGCAGAGCGTCCTAAAAACCATGTGGCAGATTCAGGAGATCGTCAAGGACAAGGATATGCAGAATTTTTTCAAATCGTGCGCGTCGGAGGCGAAAGCGTAACGCTTGCGCTTCTGGCAGCTCCAAAGATAAGCGCGGGAGGGCTGATTCGCCTTTTGCCGATTTTGGTAAAGCGGCAGCAGGAAGAATCAGCCTTCCGTATTTATACGGCGGAGTGTTTGCGCACAATGACGGAAAACACAGCAAAATTCGCGGGCGGCAGCTTTGTGCAGGCAAAATATTCCGATCTGATAGACCCGAAGCCGCAGGACAACCGAACCTGCGAAGAGATCACCGCCGAGGTTGTTAAGCGGTGCGGATTGGTGGTGAAGCATGAATCTATTTGAACTTTTTGTAAAAATCGGCGCGGACACGTCTGAAGCGGACAAGGGCATCGACGAAACCGGGAAGAAAACATCCGGCCTCGGCGAGAAGATTAAAAACGGCCTTGCCACTGTCGGCAAGGCTGCGGTAGTCGGCGTGACGGCAGCGGCGACGGCAATCGGCACGATTGGAACAAAGGCAATCCAAGCATATGCGGACTACGAGCAGCTTGTCGGCGGCGTAGAGACGCTTTTTAAGGATAGCCAAGATAAAGTTATGGAGTACGCAAACAACGCGTACAAAACCGCTGGGCTGTCTGCGAATGAGTACATGGAGACGGTGACAAGCTTTTCTGCATCCCTGCTGCAGTCTCTCGATGGGGATACCAGTGCAGCGGCAGAAAAAGCAAACCTGGCGCTGACTGATATGTCCGACAACGCGAACAAAATGGGCACGGACATGACATCAATCCAGAACGCATATCAGGGGTTCGCAAAAGCAAATTACACCATGCTCGATAACCTGAAGCTCGGCTACGGCGGTACGCAGGCCGAAATGCAGCGGCTGCTTGAAGACGCGGAGAAAATCTCCGGCATCAAGTACGACATTTCCAGCTATGCGGATATCGTGGACGCGATCCATGTCGTGCAGACCGAAATGGGCATCACCGGCACGACCGCAAAAGAAGCCGCGTCCACGATTCAAGGATCTTTCGGCATGGTAAAAGCCGCATTGAAGAACCTTGTGACCGGCCTTGCAGACCCGGATCAGGACTTGGGAACCCTCGTGGGAAACTTCACGGATTCCATTGTTGTTGCGGGCAATAACCTAATTCCGCGTATTCAGGAATTACTGCCGCGTATCGTGGAGGCGGTTTCTGCGCTGATGGGCACCGTAAGCACGCAGCTGCCGGGCATACTCGGATCCACCCTCCCCTCGCTTATCGAGGGCGCGTCAAATCTGGTCACCGGGCTTATGTCCGCGCTCCCGGAAATCCTTACCGTTCTGGGCGATATCGCGCCGACCGCCATTGGAATTCTCGTTCCGGCGCTGCTGGAGCTGCTGCCGGAGATCGTACAAACCGGAATCGATGTGATCGCCTCGCTGGTGCAGGGCATCGCAGACGCGCTCCCGGAGCTGATCCCGGCGGCAACGGAAGCAATCATAAAAATCGCCGAAACGCTGACCGACCCTGGAAATCTCGGGAAGTTGGTAGATGCGGCGCTTGAGATCATCCTCGCTCTGGCGGACGGGATCATTGATGCCGTCCCGAGGCTGCTTGAGGTGGCTCCCAAGATTATCACAAATCTCATCACCGCGCTTACTGAAAACTTCCCGAAAATCATCGAATCCGGCGAAAAACTTGTTAAATCTCTGATCGATGGCCTGATTAAATCCATTCCGCAGCTTGTCGCAGCTGCGCCGAAGCTTATCATCGGCATTGTGAACGGGATCATTGCGAACCTTCCACAGATTATTTTGTCGGGGCCGCAAATCATCCTGGCTCTGATAGAGGGGCTTATCAGCGCGATCCCGGATCTCGTTCAGGCCGTGCCAACACTGATCAAGTCGATCGTCGACACGTTCCTCAATTATGACTGGGGCAGCATCGGAACAAATATCGTTGACGGTATCAAAAACGGATTTCTGCATATGTGGGAGAGCCTAAAGCGGACGGTAAGCGATATGGTCAACGGCCTTGTGAGCGGCGTCAAGAGCATCCTCGGTATTGCGTCCCCGTCTAAAGTCTTCGCCGGAATCGGCGGCTACATGGCAGAAGGACTTGGGCAGGGCTTTGACAGGGAAATGCTCGGGGTGCGGAAAGATATCGAAGATCAGATGACCTTCGGAACAACGTCATTCTCCGTGTCCGGCGCGGCAAAGTCCTCTGTCGGCGTCGTGAACGGCCTGCTTGCCAACAACCAGCCCGGAACGCCAATGCAGATCAACCTTGTACTCGACGGACAGACGATAGCAAGAGCAATATTCGATCCGCTGCGGGGCGAGATCGTACAAAGGGGTGTATCGCTTGCGTAGGATTAAAATCACGGACGGAACAAACACGGTCACGCTTCTGCGCGATCTCGTGTTCACGATTCAGCCGAAGGATATTGGCGCAACCGCGACAATGGCATCCGGAAAGACGGTTATGGATATCATCGGGGTAAAAAATGAATTGAAAATCCCGACGGGATGGCTTTCTGTCGCCGATCTCCGAAAACTCCGCAGCATGATCAACACGAAACATGTGTTGAGCGTGACATACCCGGATGTAGACGGCGACAAAACAAGGGATTTCCTTTTTGAACAGCCGGAATACAAGGCGATTATCTACGATGAGGACGGCGTATCGCAGTGGTGCGGCGTCACAATCTCCGCGACACAGCAAGGGGTGGATTGATGCAGAAGGTATCAAGCAATTACGCACCGTTTACACCGGTGCGTGAGGTCGGCATGCTTGTCCGGTTTTACATTGTTGACCCGTCGGCAAAGAAGAACGGTACGGCCTCTGCATCGGATTCGGCACCAGGCACAAGCGCCGCCGAAACAATCAGCGACAGAGAAACCATATCCGGGAAGTTCGCTGGGCTTGAATTGAACCGGTGGGTTCTGGATGGGACAATCGATATTCCGAACGATAGCTTTGACGGGCAGTATGTTGGCTGGTGGAGCGGAGTAGCATCAAACGAGAGCGCCGAAATGGCAAGCACAATTACGTTTGAATTCTCCGCGCCGGTATCCACGATTGGTTGGGCGATGCTGTTTGATGAAAAAATGAACCAATACCCGGCGCAGATCACAATTACCGCATATGCGAGCGACGGATCGACGGTCGCAACCGGAACAAAGATGATCACGCAGGCGCGGCAGAACATCAGCATGACTGCCGCAAATTACACAAAGCTGACGATTCGATTTGACAAGACGCTCCTGCCAAAGACACGCGCCCGGCTGCGGCAGATCGATTTCGGCCTGACGGAAACCTACGAAAACGACACAATGGCCGACGTGAAGATCATAGAGGAAGCATCCGTTTCCTGCGAATCGTTCCCGTCCCGGCAGATTTCCTTTACATTTGACAACGCGGATCATCGGTACAACATTCTGAACCCGGACGGCGTTTTCTCCGTGATTCAGGATGGCCAGAAATTGCTTGCCAGATGCATTGTAAACGGAGAGAGCATAGACGTTGGCGAGTTCTTTTTTACATCCGTTACAGCACGCGATTCCGGCGTCACAGCACAGCTTGTCGGAAACGATATGGCTGCGACACTCGATCGCGCAACCTATGAGGCCGGAAACGCTACCGCGTGCAAGCTCCAGACTGTAGTTGCGTCCGTACTGGAAGGATACGACGTCACTGTGATCTACGGCGGCGGCGCAGACGAAAGAACGGTAGTCCCTGCAATCCCTCGGAAGACGACGAGACGCGAGGCAATCCGGATTCTGGCGCAGGCCGCAATGTGCTCCGCGTGGTTTGATCGATCCGGAAACCTGCACATCGCGGAGCTTTCAGCAGGCGCAGTATTGGGAGAAATAACGCCGGATGAGCTTTATAACTATGACGGTGTGTCCATATCGGAAGCGGTTGATTGCGTAGAGCTGCACGTTAAGAGCGACTACGCGAATATCGATACGACAATCACCGCCGGGAGCGGCAAAAACATCAAGAGCGTAAATAACCCGTGCGTAGCGCCTGCAAACTATCAGAGTGTGGCCGCGTGGCTGCTTGCGCAGTATAATCGCCGAAAGATCTACAGCGTGAAAAACCGGGGCAATCCGGCGCTCGAAACCGGCGACACCATCAAAATCTCCGACGCATTCGCACAAAACGAAAATGCTGTGCAGACCGGTATGGAACTGACGTTCAGCGGAGGCGGAATTTATGCCGTAACGAAAGGAGTTGGCGCATGAGTACCATCATTGACACCCTCGTCACCGACCGGACGCAGGCGGATGTGGAGCGAGTGCGGGAGCTGGCGGCGAAGGGGTTCGCGGCCATGACCGCAGCCGAGCGGGCGGAATGGCTGACCGGGATGAAGGGTGCGTATAACGCAAGCGACATGAATCGCGTGGGAACCGCCCTGAACTATCTGGCGGGCCGCCTCGGCGCGATCTGCGGCAAGAGTATCGCATGGCCTGCAAAAACCGATTGGGCCGTAACGGACATTATAACGGCCTCACGGGCCGAGGCATACCGCAAGCAGGTGCAGTCCATCCGGGGCGCACTGGCATACCCCGAAGGAACACCGGACGCGCCCGGCCTCGACCGGCTGACCTATACCGGCGCAAACGATATCGAGCGCATTCTTGCGCTCTGCGAGGAACTGATCGATAACATCACAAAGGCGTTCCGCTACACCGGCGCTGCGGAATGCGCGACAGGAGGCTTGATATGAAAGATCGTCAACCTACTAAAGTTCTTACAAACGGTGCTATTCGATATGGCATCTACAATTCCGACGGTAGTCTTGATCACTACGAGTACATGAAACGTATGGACGAGCCAACAGTTGAGGGTACGCCTCTCAATAAAGCAAATCTTCTGTCCGATGCCACTGCCGCCAAGCTCTGGCCGAACGCAACCACGAGGCCGGAGGACCCGACAGTCAACGACGCGCTCGGCAAGCTTTCGGAGGGCACGGCCAAAGTCGGCGACATCGCTATCACCGCCCGCACAGACCTCTCCGATGCGTGGCTCCCGTGCGACGGGCGCACCGTGTTGCAAGAACAGTATCCGGAACTTTTCTCTGTCCTTCGCAGTTCTGCAGCGCCTCTGCCATGGACACTGAAAACGGCAAGTATAAACCCGACCGCCATGTGGTTCTTGAATGGGGAATGGGTCGCAATGTCCGGCAATAAACTTTATACTTCCGCTGATTTGGAAACGTGGACGCAGCGAACATCCATTCCTTCAGGGCTTACGATGGTAGACGCAGTGCTGGAATACGCGAACGGCTTTTACTACACCATTTTGGATAGCGGTTCAGTCGCAACCACAGGAATATACAGAACATCGAGCCTTGATACAAAATTTACGCTGTACGCAAGCGGGAGTTTACCGTCTACGCAAACCAAAGGAGATCGTGGGCTGTTTATTACGCCGAACTTTTTGTATATCTATGCCGTGGGTACAAAATACACCGGCTACGATGGTCACGATCATGAATATATAAGCTGCTCATATGTGAACCCAGCAACGCAGACGATTGTGGCGATAGAAGACATCGACGGTGTCTTTTTTTACAATCAAGAGCAAGGACGCTTTTACAAGCTGGAGTTATCAAAAACGAGCAACAGCCTGACAACAGCAACGGCGGAAACTCTGATCAATCCGACATGGGAGACGGTAAGTACCGTATCGCTTGCGACTCTCTCTCCATCCTTTAACGAACCGCCAGGTTACACAACGCATGATCTGATGTCCGCATATCATTGCGGAACGACAATCATTGCATTCTTCGGGCTTACAGAGATAAGCATCGTTGCCGGTACTTTTACCGAGTATACCGGATATATGGTGTACAGGTACTCGACGGACAACGGAACAACATGGAGCAACGGGAAAATTATCTCTTATGAATCTGGCAAGCGAGGGCTCCCAGCATACAGCGGTGGAAAATACAAAGGCGGGCTGCTTGTGACAGCCGGTGACGTGACAGCGACAAAGAATGGTACAAGCGCGGTAAATATTATTGCAATCAGCGACCCCGCAGCTGGGCAAGCCTATAGCGATGTACTAAAGGATGGTATACCAGACATTGCTCTATCGCTGGACGGAAGAGCGGCATATAGTTCAAGCAACGGCATTGCATATTGTGATTATAGCGTTAGCGGAAAGACGATTCCCATTATTGGCATGAGTACCCGTTGTAAAGCCTATATCAAGGCACTGGAGGAATAATTATGCAAGATAGAGTAGGCAGCATAGACCTAGCTAACGGAGCTATCCGGTATGTAGGCTACAATGCCTACAAAGTTGTATTGCGTGGCGTATGGCTTAAACTAGAGGACGAGCCACTGCAGATAGAAACTCCGCTCACAGCAGGAAATCTGCTGACCGCACAAACCGCAGCGAAGATCTGGCGCGCCGGAGACGCGCCGACGGACCCGATGGTAAATGAGGCGCTTGCAAAGCTGGCAGAGCCGAACTATCACGTTGGTGATATCCTCACGACTGTCCGCGTACTCTCTGCCCCGTGGCATGCCTGCGACGGCTCGACCTTCTCGCGGACGGCCTACCCGGCCCTCTACGCCGTCCTCGGCGGCACGACGCTGCCAAGCATCAGCTATTCAAGCGACACCACTACCTACATCAAAATGGCGGACGATTAGCCCGGCAAATAAAAGAGAAAGGTACAGAAAAATGGACACCAAAACCATCATCGTCACCCTCGCCTGCGCCGCGCTTGGCTCATCCGCGCTGACGGCGGTAGTCAATGCCATCGTCAGCGCGATACAGAAAAAACGCGGCAAGGCCACGACGCAGGATACGCACCTCGCCGAGATCGATAAAAAGCTCGGGAAAATGCAGGAGCATCAGGACGAGCAGTATCTGGCAATCCTCCGCCTCACGATCATGAGCGAGGAAATGCCAATGGCCGAGCGCCTGATCGCCGGAGAGAAGTATAAAAAGATGGGCGGGAACGGCGACGTGAAAAAATTCCTGCATCAGCTGGAGGCGCAATGCGGGCATAGCAATGGAGTTCAGTAAAAAGTGGCTGATTTGCAGCGCGCTCGTCGGCCTCGCGCTTATCATCGCCTGCGCGGCAGGCGCAGACCTGACGGAGATCACGCTTGCGGTGCTGGCCGAAACAACGGCTTCCAGCGGATTCTATCTCTGGAAGGCCAAGAACGAGAATCGCGCGAAGTACGCGCAACGGTACATGGATAAATGGGCCGAGAAATACGGCCCGGAAGCGGCAGCACGCATCGCAGAGATCGTGCTAAAGGACTGAAAGGAGTCTACATATGGAAAACATCATCAAACGTCTCGGGAATCTGTTGAGCGTCAAGTCCATCGTCACGCTCGGCCTGACGATCATCTTTGCCGTCCTCGCCCTGCGCGGCGATATCACCGGCAAGGACTTCCTGACCATCTTCCTGACTGTTATCACGTTCTATTTCGGCACGCAGTCGCAGAAAGCGCAGGACGCGATCGACGGCGCAACGAAGGAGGATGCGCAGAAATGAGCATCAAGATCGGGCAGGCCAGTCTTGGGGAAACCGGAGGACGCAACCAGCAGCCCGGCAACCAGAACGGGCGGGAGCTGAATATCTCCAACTGGTACAATGGCCGCTGGCTCGGCGTCCTGCGCTACAAGAGCCGCAAAAAGGCCGAGCGGGCCGCGCAGACGTGCGAGGCGGCTATTAAAAACCGGAACATCGGATACGACATGGACAACAGGAACACGGCGTATGAGGCCGCCAGAGCCGTCGGATGGGACGTGAGCAGGATCGCAAAGCCCGTGGAGACGGACTGCTCCGCGCTCATGATGCTCTGCGCCGTGGCCGCAGGCTGCGAGGCCGTCGCCGCGCTCTACAAAAAGCAGGGGAATTCCTGCACCACCTACTGTATGCTGCACGATTGGCCCGCAACGGACGACTTCGAGCTGCTGACCGGCAGCAAGTATCTGACGACGGACGCGAATCTCCTGCGCGGCGACGTACTGGTAAGCGAGGGCCATACCGTGATGGCCCTCGAAGATGGAAAAAATGCAGAGGAGGAAACCGAAATGGTAGAAAAGAGCAAGATCATCATCGACGGAAAGGAAGTCACCGTTGAGCGCATCCTGAAGAACGGCACGAACTACGTCAAGGTGCGCGATCTGGCCGCTGCGCTGGATCTCGAAGTCGGCAACAAGGGCAATATCGCCGTGCTGAAGCACAAGGAAAAGTAAGGAGGCGGAGCGTATGTCGCCGCAGGCGCGGGCCAAGCTGCCGCCAGAGCTGGGCCGCCTGACACGCAAGGATATGGAGGCCGTGATCTATCAGGCCAATCTTGGCCGGGAAAACGAGAAGATCGCGCAGCTTTACTTCGTGGACAAGCTCCCGCAAGTGGACGTTGCGACGGAGCTGTTTCTAGGCCGCGCCACGGTACAGCGACGCCTGCCGGAGATCATGCGGGAGATGCAGCGGACATCCAGCAAACTGTATAGCTGAGATAAGCGCCGGTTTCTCGGCGCTTATTTTTTATATAAAAATTTTTAAAAACCCCCTTGACATATACGGTATTACAGTATATAATGCAGCCATAGACACAAAGCAAAACAAACACGACAAAAAAATCGGAGGATGGCAGACATGTTTAATATCGTTTCCGCGTGGGGAGCGCAGACAAATCCCCACTATAACCCGGACACTGCAAATAATGGCGGAGGTTACTGGCAGTTTTCCGGCGGTATCGTCGTCGATCTTAACGGCCAGCTTGTCACCGTCGAGGCCGACGACACGTCCTGCGGCGATTTTGGCAGCCGCGTGTATTTTTCCGTGACGGCTGACGGCTTCTGCTGGCGCTTTTCCGACGGCACAATGGACGATGCGTCCGTTGACACCCCGGAGGATGTCTTGGGCGTTCTGCGGTCCATCTCCGGCGTTCTGGGCGTGGACGCCGAAGCGCTGATTTCTGCCGCGTTGAATGCGGCGAACGTCTGCGCGTGGGAGGTATGCTATGCCGACTGACACCCAGCGCCGCGCTCGCAACAAGTGGGACGCTGAGAACATGTCCGTGATCTCCTGCAAGCTCAAGCGGGAGATCGCGGAAAGATTTAAGGCCGCAGCCAAGTCCAACGGCACGACGCCAAACGAACTGATACGCGGCTGGATTGCTGCATATTTATTTGAGCAAAACTGATGCATAACTGAGGCACAGGAAAATAGTAAAAAGCCCATACTGGACACATCAAAGGAGTGTTCGGTATGGGCTTTTCTTATTTCAATCCAAATCCCGTCGGTCGGCAGGTCGGGGACTGCACTGTTCGAGCAATCGCAAAGGCGACGGGGAAAAGCTGGGATGAAATATATATCGGGCTGTGCTTGCAAGGTCTGATCTTGGGCGATCTTCCGAGCGCAAACAGCGTGTGGAGCGCATACCTCCGGCAGCAGGGATTTACCCGGAACGTGATCCCGAACACATGCCCGGACTGCTACACCGTCGCGGATTTCTGTGCAGACCATCCGCGCGGCGTGTATGTGCTGGCGTTATCAAGCCACGTTGTGTGCGTGGAAGATGGGACGTATTTTGACACATGGGATTCTGGGAGTGAGATCCCGCTGTTCTACTGGGCAAAGGAGGATAAATGATGTTCGGACAACAGCCGTATGTGTATCAGCAGCCGATTTATAATCAGCCAATCGGCCAGCCGATCAGTCAGCCGATGCAGGAGCCAATGATGCGTCCGCAGTACCAGCCCGCGCCGCAGCTGCCGACTTATCAGCCGCAGCCGCAGCAGCCGCAGAATCAGTCGATCATCTGGGTCCCGAATGAGCAGGCGGCAAATGACTTTATAGTCGCGCCGAACAACGCGGTAACGCTTTGGGATATGAACGCGCCGATCGTGTATGTAAAAAAGGCCGATGCAAGCGGGAAACCGACCATGACGACCTACGATCTCGTAGAGCGCGCACAGGCCGCACCAGCGCCCGCAGCGCCGCGAAGGGACATGAGCGAGGAATATGTAACTCGCCGCGAGTTTGAGGAGCTGGTAGCCAAGCTGACGGCCCCCAGCGCAAGACCGGCGAGAAAGACAAAGGAGGCTGAAAGCGATGGCTAACCCCCTGTTTCAGGCCCTCGGCGGCGGGCAGATGCCCGGCCGGATGGGGCAGTTTCAAAATATGGTGCAGCAATTCCGGCAGTTTCAGCAGACGTTTCAGGGCGACCCGAAAGCGGAGGTTGAAAAGCTGGTGCAAAGCGGGAAAATCACGCAGCAGCAGCTGAATCAGCTGCAGCAGATGGCGGCGCAGTTCCGGCAGCTGATCGGATAAAACGGATTTCAATTCGTGGCCACGATTGAGATAAATTTCAAAAAATCTACGAAAGGAGAATTTTATGAGTCTTTCTACTGACGGCATTCAGCCGACTATGCCCCTTCAGCCCGCCAATAACTACGGCGGCGGTATGGGCATGTGGGGCGATAACTGGATGTGGTTCGCCGTGCTGTTTCTCCTCGGCTGGGGCGGCAATGGCTGGGGCGGCAACGGTTGGGGAGGTAATGGAAACGGCGGCGCGATGAATGGTTATGTGCTCACGTCTGACTTCGCAAACCTCGAGCGCAAGCTGGATGGCGTGAACTCCGGGCTGTGTGACGGCTTCTATGCCATGAACACCGGCGTGCTCAACGGCTTTGCTGGTGTAACGCAGGCCGTGACCAGCGGCTTCTCGCAGGCCGAAATCGCGCGCTGCAACGCGCAGATGGCGTTCATGCAGCAGCTGAGCGCCCTTCAGGCGCAGATCGCAAGCTGCTGCTGCGAGCAGCGCGAGGCCATCATGGGCGTGAATTACAACCTCGCCACGCAGGCCAGTGACACCCGCAATCTCATGCAGAACACCACCCGCGACATCATCGACGCTATGAACTGCGGCTTCCGCAGCATCGATCAGCGTCTGACGGCGCAGGAGCTGGCCGCGAAGGATGCAAAGATTGCTGAGCAGAATCAGCAGATCTTCGGCTACCAGCTGGCAGCGTCTCAGGCCGCGCAGAACAACTACCTTGTATCTACGCTTCGCCCGAGCCCGAACCCGGCCTATGTAGTAGCGAACCCGTATTGCTGCAACAGCTACAACAGCGGTTTCGGCTACGGCTGCGCGGCGTAACAGCCCAAACTCCATATCGTAGAGCTTTTTCGTGGCCTCACGAAAATGATCGGCCCCATTGCCGATACTCGACAGCAACGCGGCGGGGCAATCGTCCCGCCGCTAATTTTAACTGCGCCGAATTCGATACTTTTAGAAAGGAATGATTTTATGGCTGAATTTACATCATCCGGGATTCAAACTGTCGCCGCTGGGCAGAACGTCCCTCTGATCTCCACGGCGGCTTGCGGAAAGCCGTGCATCGTACATCGAGAAGGAAGCGGGCTCGTTACGCTGCGCGGGCTTACGCAGCAATGCAAGGCGAAGTTCCGCGTATCCTTTGGTGCGAATATCGCCGTCCCTACAGGCGGAACAGTAGGTGCCATTACCGCTGCGCTTGCAATCAACGGCGAACCTCTGAGCAGCGCCACAGCGATCGTAACCCCTGCGGCTGTTGAGAACTATTTCAACATCTTCGTTTCCGCATTCGTGGAAGTCCCGCGCGGCTGCTGCCTAACTGTAGCGGCGAAGAACACCAGCGCGCAGGCGATCAGTTTCGCAAATAGCAATATGATCGTCGAGCGCGTATCGTGAAAGGAGAATGCAATATGTACGATTTGAAAAACCTGCGTGAAATGCTCTGCAAAGAGCTTGACGAAATCGCCGACAAGCGCGAAATGTCTGCGGGCGATCTGGACGCGATCCAGAAGCTGACGAGCTCCATCAAGAATACCTACAAGATCGAGATGGCTGAAGACGGCAGCTATTCCCGCGATGGCGAGTGGGAGGCGGATATGCGCGGTACATATGGACGGGGCAGCTCTTACCGTGGCCGACGCCGCGACGCAATGGGCCGCTATAGCCGCACAGACGCCCGCGAGCATATGCATGCGCAGCTGGAGGATATGATGCGCGACGCGGACGACGATAAAACCCGTGACGCGATCCGCCGCTGCATGGAGCAGATCGAGCGGGCATAAGGAGGCGCGATATGCTGGATAAAGCCGAGATCCGCAAGGAGATAGCGCGGCTGGAATATGAGGAATCCAGCTATCCCAATTATGCCAAACTGGCAGATCTTTATGTGATACGCGACAAGATGCAGGAAGAGGAACGGGGCGACGGCGGTAGGTATGTGGGTTACTACTCCGGCGCTCCCGCCCCTGTGACCGCAGAACCGGCTACCGTGGGCGAGTACGGGGACAGTGAGTTTTTGCTTGCAGTAGCTGGGAAAGACCCGGCAAAGGCTTGGGCGGTCGTTGATGAACTTATGGACACATTATCGCTTGTGAACCGAAAAGTCTATGATTCTATGCTTCGGAAAATAAAGTCCATGTAGCAAAAAATAGGGGAGTCCCCTCGCATTGCGCTGAATCTGTAGCATACAATGTAGCATACGGAAAATAATTTTATGTTACAGAGCGTGTCATAACTTGATCTTTTGCTTTTTGAAAATACGCAGAAAATAGGGTGAAAAGCATAAAAAAGTACCGATTTTAGATTTAAAACATCTAAAATCGGTACTTTGGCGCGGAAGGAGAGATTTGAACTCTCGCGCGCTTTTTAGACGCCTACTCCCTT
>ERZ827150.1130-NODE-1130-length-34696-cov-5.510436_pt1 | contig 34696 bp, 27 predicted proteins | sample MGYA00519779_ERZ827150 | MGnify/ENA primary metagenome ERZ827150 (study PRJEB31778, sample SAMEA3449267) | human gut metagenome | biome: human gut; feature: human-associated habitat; material: faeces | place: United Kingdom | collected 2010/2012 ...
AGCGTTTTTTCTACGCATCCATATAAGGCGCTTGTTCGCTGATAAACGTGTCGTAAATCATTTTGGCGCCGAGTCGGAAGCCGACGAGAAAACCGTCCAGCGAGGAAGCGCTTTCGATTTGATTTGCCGCATCCATATATGCGGCAAATTTTTCTTTTTCGTCGTCCCTCAGTACGGTCAAAAAGTATTCTTCCGTTTCCGCCATTGTGCGGCAGGCTCTATCCATTTTTGAATTCCGCCGTATGCATCGGACAAAGGGTTCAAGGTTTCCGTAGTAAAGCTCTTCCAATATGCTGTTCATTTGCAATCTTCTTTCGTTTTGTGAGATGAGACAATGATACACGATTCTTCCATTTTTGGCAAGCCGATATAGTTTCTTTTTTCATCATGAATATAGTTTCTGTTTTGCCATTTGGCGCTTGCGGCAAGCGTTTTTTTGCGTGGGCAAATGAAAAAGAGAAAAACAATTTTTTTATTTTTGTTCGAAAAACTTCGCTTAAAAAATTTTAATATGTGCCTGCCGTCTGTTATAAGTAAGCGCTCGTCGGCAGCTTTCAAACAAAATGGAATATGGCGAAAAAGTTTTGGAATGCGATGCGGGCCGACGGGTCATACTAAGAAAAGCAAGACAACGGACAAAATCGATTTTGAAAGGAATGCACGAGATATGAAAAGAATCATCGCGTCTCTTGTCGTCGTCGCGCTCGCGGCCGCGTTCGGCTGCGCGTTCGTATCGGCCGCAGAGACGAGCGGCACGCAGACGACCGACGTCAACGTCGCGCAGGGCAAGTCGTATACGACGACCACCGCCGCTTACGGCGAGGGGGAAAACGCGTATTATCAGGACAAAGCCGGCGCCAAGCTCACCGACGGCGTCATCGGGGACAAGACGCCGTGGAGCGCCGACGTGTTCGTCAAGCTGGCCAAGCCGTCCGAGGGCACGGACGCTTTCAGCAGCGTCGTCATCGACTTGGAGAAGACGTACACGCTCGCTCGGTTTTCGGTCAACTATTACGCCGGTGAAAACGGCGGCGTCTATTATCCGCTGGATGTGAAGGTCTACACCAGCGACGACAAGCAGACCTGGACGCCCGTCAGCGGAACGCTGACCGGTCTGGGCGAGACGGCCGACGGCGGTCTGGGTACCAAGCCCGAGGGCGAGTATTTCGGCGAGGCGGTGTTTGACCCGTCGGTCGACGCGCGCGGCCGGTATGTGAAGGTCGAGCTGTACCCCTCGCAGCGCGAGGGCGGGGCGTACAATGACATCTACGTTTCCGAAATCCGCGCGTTCGGCAGCCTTGCAGGCGCCGACGAGTCGAGCGCAGCGTCGTCCGAGACTTCCACGCCGTCCACGGCCGACCACGGTGTGTTCGCCGCCGCGGTGCTGGCGCTCGTCGCGGTGACGGGCGCGGCCGCCATCATCGGCAAGCGCGTCTGACGCAGACGCGCGGGGATATAGGGGAAGCCGTTCGGGGTTCGGACGGCTTCCCCCCGCGTGCGTCAAGGCCCTTGTGCTTGGAAAAGCCGCGCAGAGGGCTTGGATATACAAGGCGCAAAACGGTTTTGGGAAAAGTATAGCGCAAAAGCGGTTTTAGAAAAAACATAGCGCAAGCGGTTTTGGGGGAAAACATAAAAAAACAATTGTACGCGGCGCGGCTTGGTTGAAAGGTTTTGCATATCTGCTTGCCATTTGACGACGCATGTGCTTTGCGTCGTTTGCCGTCGGCAGGTCTTTTCTTGACGAGTCGGGGAGGCCGTCCGGGGTTCGGACGGCTTTTCCCGCTTTTGCGGGCGAAGCGTCGAACGGAGCGTCGGCATGGACGGGCGGTCGGTCAGTCGTGCGGCGTGCGCGCGCCGTCCTTGCGGAAAGGGCGGCGGCGTGCGTGCCGGCGTGCTTCCTGTACAGAGCGCCGCTTTCCGGCCGGCGGTGTCACGCCGAAAGGGTTAAGGCATAAAAGAGGGGAGAAAACAAGCGGGGTTGTGCCTGCACCCCTGTCAAGCCGGACTATGCCTGTTGTCCGCGCCAAGCTTGACTGCGGCTTCTTGCCGAATGCGTCAAAGCATAAAAAGTGAGAAAACAAGCAGGGCTGCGGTCGCATCCCGATCAAGCCGAACTGTGTCTGCATATTCATCAAGCCGAGCCGTACCTGCCGCCTCCGTTAGGTAGGACGGGTCGTAACTACTATACGACGTTCTCGTCGTGCGGCAGGCGTGCGCCGTTCCTGCGGAAAGGGTGGCGGCGTGTTTTGCGGCACATCGGCGCGATTCTGTACAGAGCCTCAATATCCAGTCGGCGAGTCAAGGCGGGCGTGTTTTGGGCTAAATGATAAACAAGACGCAAAACAAATCGAACTGTGCCTGCCGTTTTCGCCAAGCCGGACTTCGGCTTCTCACCGAATGCGTCAAAGCATACAAAAGCAAGAAACAAGCCGGACTGCGTCTGCATTCCTGTCAAGCCGGACTGTGCCTGCCGTTCTTGCAAAGCCGGACTGCGGCTGTTAGGCGGCGTTTACGACGGGTATGATATACCGCCGTATGAAGGCAGGGGCGGGATTTTTTCTGCGAAAAGATTTGTAAATCGGGTTTTCCAAAACGAAGGGGAAGGGGTGTCCGTCTTCCCTTCGCGGCGGGTAATGCGGAAGCGAAGCGGGCGGTCGAATGCGTCCGCGTCCGCCGAAACAGTCGCACGCTCTGAAAATTGCAGAGCGCAGGCGTTCCGCCCGTTGCTGTTGGGGATGTTGTTCCGACGCTTGCGCGGACACGCCCGCACGTTCTGCGAATGGCAGAGCGCGGGCGTGGTCCCGCCTTCTGTATGACAGAGGTACGATTCCTTCATCGGCGCCGGCACGTTCGTACATACGGCGAATGGCAGAGCACGGGCGTGCTCCGCCTTCTGTATGTCAGAGGTACGATTCCTTCATCAGCGTCGGCACGTTTTTACATACGGCAAATGGCAGAGCGCAGGCGTTCCGTCCGCTGCTGTTGAGGCTGCGGTTCCGACGCTTGCGCGGACACGACCGCTCGTTCTGCGAATGGCAGAGCGCAGGCGTTCCGTCCGCTGCTGCCGGGGACGTTGTTCTGACGCTTACGCGGACACGCCCGCTCGTTCTGCGAATGGCAGAGCACAGGCGTTCCGCCTGCTGCTGTTGAGGTCTTGCGGCTCCGACGCTTGCGCCGGACGCGTCCGAACGGAGCGGGAGCGTAGGGCTTTGCCCTTGCGGCGGATATGGTCCGTATTCGCAGCCGGTGACACGGCTCTGTTCTGCCGAGGCGTAGGGTTCCCGGGGCGGGATGTCCCGAAATCGATTCCGCTCTTTCGGGAGCGTTCGTTCGGGCGGAGATGGCAGCTTTCAGACTGACAGGCCGGGGGACGGCGCCGGTTCTGTACCGCCGTGCAAACGGATGGGGAGATAAGAACTGTCTTTGCTGTGACGTCTGCCGGTTTTGGCTTGCTTCGAATTTCATTGATGCTTTCCTTTTCTCTCCTTCCTTTGATGGGGAGTTGCATATGCTTCACCTCGTGTTATGCGGCTGCTGCTGGTGTATGCGCATCACTCCGTGTTATGCGGCGGTTCTTATATGGCCTGTCTCTATCTCGTCCTGTGCTGTGCGGCGGTGATTTCTATGCTTGGCTCGCACATCGCTTTGTGCTGCGCGGCTGATTTTGTGTGCTGCTGCCTGTGCTTTTGATTCGCGAATGTCCGTGCTTCCCGTTTTGCGTTTCCTGTTGTCATATGGCTGCTGCCTAATCTGCATTCGGTGCTGTATGGGCCGGCCATAGCCGTTGTCTTTGCTTCGGCCTATGGCTGCGCGGCGGTTTTCGTATGCTGTGCTGCGGGGTGCTTATGGAGGCGGGTTTCTTGCGGTATGGTTTGGCGTCGGGAATGCGAGGATGCGCCTCGGCGGGGGTTCTTTGCCTTGCTTCTGCACGCTCTCCTCTTTTTTCGCTCTTTTCCTCACTTTTTGCTTTCGTTTATCCCCTCGTCTTATGTCTCCGTCCTCGCTCTCTGCTTTCGCCTTTGCGCGCAGCCTCGCTTTTCCCCTTTTTCTCTCCTCTTTCCTTCTCATTCCTTTCTTTCCTCTCTCCTTATTATCTTTGCGCGCTTTTCTTGGCGAACGGCTTTCTTCCTTTGACCTCTTGATTTCTGGCGGAATATATTATATAATATAATAATCCATGCCAATCTGCAAAACACCAACGGGTTTACAAAAACAAACGGGCGTCCGGCATGCGCTTCGCGGCGGTGCGGACGGCTGGTAGGAGCGTGAGGGGTTTGCACATCACGGCGATTACGGCGGCGGTGCGGACGCAGTCGCTGCCCGCGCCCTTCGTCACCGCCGCGCGGCGGGTGGACGCGCTGACCGAGGCGGTCATCACCGTCGAGACCGACGAGGGCTTTTCCGGCTGCTGCGGCGTACCCGACCTCGCGGCCGTCACCGGCGACACGCCCGGCTCGGCCGTGTATGCGGCGGAGCGCATCTTCGCGCCGCTGCTGGTCGGGTGTGAGCTGACGGCGGACGCCGCCGAGCGCTGCGGGAAAGCGCTTTACGGCAATCCGGGCGCGAAGGCGGCGCTGGACGTCGCAGTCCACTGCGCGCTGGCCGCTTCCCGCAAAGCGCCGCTGTGCGAGCTGCTCGGCGGGGAGATGCGCGAGCTGACGACCGACCTGACCGTCAGTGCGGGCCGGCCGGCCGACGTCGCCGCGAACGCGGCAGACGCCTATGCGCGCGGGTTTTCGATTCTGAAAATCAAGCTCGGCACCGACATCGGCGCCGATCTGCAAACGCTGCGCGAGCTGAAGGCGGCGCTGCCGCCCGACGCCTGCCTGCGGCTGGACGCCAATCAGGGCTGGACGGCGGCGGAGGCGCTGCGCGCGGCCGAGCTTTGCACGGCGCTCGGGCTGAACGTAGACTTCCTCGAGCAGCCCACGCCCTGCGCCGACCTTCGTGCGCTGGCCGAGGTCACGCGCGGCACCGAGCTGCGCGTGCTGGCCGACGAATCGGCGCGCGACCCGGAGAGCGTCCGCCGGATCATCGAGACGGGCAGCGCGGATATGGTCAGCATCAAGCTGTTCAAATGCGGCGGCCTGCGCCGGGCGCGCGAGATTGCCGACTGCTGCGCGTCGCAGGGCGTCGGGGTCGTGATGAGCTGTATGCTCGAGGGCGCAGAGGGGACGGCCGCCGCCGCGCATTTTGCGGCTGCGGCGGGCATCGACCGGCTGGACCTCGACGCGCCGCTGCTCTGCGGGCGGACGCGGGCCGGAGACGTGGTCTTCGACGGCTGCCGGATTCGTTTCTTACGGGAGCGTGCGGAATGATCGACGAAAAATATCTGACCGAAAACACCTCGGTGTTCATCTGCGGCGCGGACGGGACGGTGCGCTTTGCGCACAACGAGCGGGCCGTGCGCAAAAGCGCCTCGCTCATCAAGCTGTTCATCGCCGAGGCCGCGCTGCGAAGCGGCATACCGCTTTCCGAGCGCATTGCGGTGCCGAAAAAGGCGTATCTGGGCAACAGCATCCTTTCCGAGCTCAAGCAGCCCGAGGTGACGCTCTACGAGGCGCTGGCGGCGATGCTCGCGTGCAGCGACAATACGGCCACCAACCTGCTCATCGAGCGGCTCGGCGGGTTCGGCGCGCTCAACGCCGCGTTCTGCGCATACGGCGCGCAGCAGACGGCGGTCAACCGCAAAATGCTCGATTTCAAGGCCGCCGAAGCGGGGCGGGACAACCTGACCACCGCCGCCGACTGCGTCGCCTGCCTGCGCCGGCTCTGCGCCGACCCGACCGCGCGGCGGCTGCTGGCGATGCAGAAGGACCGCGAGCGGCTGCTGCGCTACATCCTCTGCGACGTGCATTACATGGGCAAGAGCGGGGACATCGAGGGCGTGTTCCACGACGCGGGCGCGTTCGACGACAGGGACGGGGAGCGCGTGTTCGCCGCCGTGCTCACCGTGCAGACCGAGCGGAGCGCGGCCAAGCGCCTCGCCGGACAGGCCGGACTGCTGGCCTACGGCGGGGAGCGCGGCGTGGCTGCCGGACAGGCCGGCTGAGCGGCCGTTTGCCGCGCGGCGGATTGGCGGCGGGGACGTCCGGCTTTTCGGCCCGCCGTCGTACCGAGCCGATTTTTGTCGAAAAATCCAGAAAAAACAAACGACGCGCGGCGCCGCCGTGCGGAAAGGACCTCTTTCATATGGAGACAATCGTATCACGGCAGCCGTCGGCCGCCGGCCGGCTGACGGCGCACCTGTACCGGCACCGCTGGCCGTACCTGCTTGCGGCGCTGCTGTTTGCGCTCTGCATTCTGCCGCTGGCGCTGGTGCCGATGCCCAAGGGGCACGACATCCTCTTTCATCTCAACCGCATCGACGCGCTTTCGGCCGAGATCGAAGCCGGGAACATCCCCGCGCGCATCTACCACACGGTTTACGGCGGCGTCGGCTATGCGAGCGGCATGTTTTACGGCGACTGGCTGCTGTATTTTCCCGCCTGGCTCGTCACGGCCGGCGTCGGCGTGGTGACGGCGTACAAGCTGAACGTTATGCTCGTCACCGTGATGACCTTGCTGATTGCCTTTTTCTGCGCCAAAGCGGCGTTCGGCGACGACCGGAGCGCGTTCACGGCGGCCGTGACCTACGGCTTTTCGGGCTACTTCGCCATCGACACCTACACCCGCGCCGCCGTCGGGGAAATGACTGCGTTCGCCTTCGTGCCGCTGGTCTTTCTCGGGCTTTGGTCGATCCTCTGCGGCGATAAGAAGAAGTGGCTCTGCCTGCCGGTCGGGCTGACCTTCCTGTTGGTCTCGCATGTGCTTTCGGCCTTCGCCGCGGTGCTGCTGTGCGCGGTGTTTTTCCTCTGCTATCTCGGGCGCGTCATCAAAGAGCCGCGCCGGCTGCTGTATATCGGGTGCGCGGTGCTCGTGTTCGCGGTGCTGTCGGCCTCGTTCCTGTTCCCGATGCTCGAGCAGATGGCGAGCGGGACCTTCCTTTCCACCGACGGCACGAGCGCGACCTATTACGGCACGCTGACCCAGCGGTCGCTGCCGTGGTGGGCGTCGGTGTTCGATTTCAACACGCGGCTCGATTACAAGTCGGCCGCCTTCGGCTTCTGGATTCCCAACGGGCTGGGGATGTCCTTCTTTGTGATGCTCGCCGCGTTCGTGCGCTACATCACGCGCATCGACGACAAAAAGAATCTGTTCGTCTTTCTGTATTTCTCGGTGTTTCTCCTGCTGATGACGACCGAGCTGTTCCCGTGGTCGTATTTGCAATCCCTGTGCGGGACGATGCAGTTCCCGTGGCGGCTGCTGCTGTTCGCGACCTTCTTTATGGCGCTGTTCGCCGGACAGTTTATCCGGCAGGCGCCGACGAAAAACGCGTCGGCGGTTTTCTGCACCCTGTTCGTCTGCTGCTCGCTGTTTTCGTACGTTTCGACCGCGAGCGTCTCGATTCTCAATTACGCCAACTACGCCGCGAATGGCACCGAGATCACCTACAATTACAAGGACAACATCGGCGCGGGCGAATATCTGCCCTCCTCCGATTTGAATCCGCCGTCCTACCGCTCGTTTCTGTACAACCGTCGGGACAGGGTGACGACGAACAACGCTTCTCTCGGCACGCTGAAGGCCGAGCGCGGGCATGGCAGCGTCTCGGTCGCCTTTACGGGAAACGACAATCTCGAGCTCGACACCTACATCGACGTGCCGCTGCTTATGTATAAGGGCTACGCCGCCCGCGTCACGCTTGACGACGGCAGCGAGGTGGAGCTGCCGGTCGGCTACGGGGAGAACAACCTCGTGCGCGTGCATTTGCAGGGCGTTTCCGCCGGCACGGTCACGGTCTGGTACGAGGGGACGGCCGTGCAGAAGGTCTCGTTCGTTGTCACGGCGGTCGGGTTCGGCCTGCTGCTGGCGGGCGGCTGCGCATACGCCGTTCTCCGCAGGCGCCGGAGCGGCGGGACGCCTGCCGGCGGGCAGGCGTCTCAGCCGGCGATCAGCTCGGAGACCGTGACGAAGGAATAGCCCCGCTCGATCAGCTCGGGCAGGATGATTTCCAGCGCCTCGGCCGTGGGGCTTGTGCCGTATACGTTGTCGTGAAACAGAATGATGTCTCCGAATTTCACGTCGCGGAGCACGGTTTGGACGACGCTCTCCACGGGCGGCGAGGCCCAGTCGCGCGTGTCCATCCGCCACGACCACAGCACACATTTGTAGCCCGACGCGCATATGCTTTCTATCATAGAGCCGCTGATGTTGCCGCCCGGCGGGCGGAAGAGCACCGGCGAATAATCGAAGGTGCTCTCCAGAAGCTCGGTCGTTTTGGCCGCCTCCTCCAGCAGCGCGTCGCTGCTGCCGCTGCGGAGCGGGTGCGTATAGGTGTGGTTGCCGATTTCGTGCCCGTCGTCGAGAATGCGGCGGACGACCGCCTCGTTGCCGGCGATGTTCTTGCCGATGACGAAGAAGGTGCCCTTAGCGCCGTACTTCTCCAGCACGTCCAGCACCTTCGGCGTCTGCTCGGGGTGCGGGCCGTCGTCGAACGTCAGCGCGACGACCTTGCCGCCGTTCGGGTTCTCGGAAAAGACCATGCCCTTTTCCTTATAATAGTCCAGCTCCGCTGCGGTCGTCTGCGGCATACACAGCTCGTCCACGCGTCCGAAGCGGTAGCCCTCGTTCTTGAGCGTGACGATGACGTCCTCAAGAATGGCCGCGTTGGTGGCCGAGGTCGGGTGCAGCAGCATCACCATCCCGTTGTGGACGTTGGAAAGGATTTTTTCCTTCGCCGCCTGCGGGTCGGGCTGCTTATTGTTGTCCCAGTCGGCGTAGGCGAAGGACCAGAACACCGGCGTCAGACCCAGCCGCGCGCAGTTTTGGAGCGTCTGCTCGGTGAACGCGCCCTCCGGCGGGCGGAACAGCCTGCTCATCGTGTATCCGGTGTATTCGGCGTACAGCGCTTCCAGGTCGGTGATTTCCTTTTCAAACGCTTCAAACGGCATATTCGACATATTCTTGTGCGAATAGGAATGGTTGCCCACCAGATGCCCTTCCTCGTGCATCCGCTTGACGAGCGCGGTGTTGGATTTGACGAGATTGGGCAGAATAAAGAAGGTCCCCGGCACCTCCTGCCGCTTGAGGACGTCCAGCGTCTTTTCGACGTTGCCGTTCTCGTAGCCGGCGTCGAAGGTCAGGTAGATCACCTTTTCCTCGCTGCTTCCGAGGTAAACGCAGCCGTATTTATCGATAAACGCCTCGCCGCCGTACACCTCGGGCTGCCGGTGCTCGGAGTTGGGCTTGAAATACCAGCCCGGCGCCGTCGCGGCCGCCGCGTTCGATACGAAAGCGAACGTCAGAAGCAGAGACAGGAGCAGGGCTTTTGTTGATTTTTTGATGTTTCATCATCTCCTCCCAACGATTAGTTTTTCCGTTTGCGCCCGCGTTTACTGCTTGTAAAAAATACATATTGCAGACCCTTCTGCGGCCCGCGCGCCGCAAAAACGCGGCTTTTTCAAAAAATTTCCAACAAAGGAGAAAGCGAAATGATCGTTTGCGCGCCGTCCGCCGTCCTCTACCGCTATCCCGACGCCAAAAGCGAGATGACCGACGAGCTGCTGTTCGGCACCGTCTGCGAGCTGCTGGACACGGTGGACGACTACTGCCGCGTCGAGACCGACTACGGCTACCGCGGCTATCTGCGCCGCTGCGACCTGAGCGCGGGCGGCCAGCAGCCGTCGCGGGTCGTCAGCGTACCCTTTGCCGATTTGCTGTTCACGCCCGAATACCGCCGCGCGCCGCGGATGACGCTGCCGATGGGCAGCGTGGTCGACGCGGCCTATTCCAAGACCGAGCCGCGGTTCGCGTTCGTGTATATGCCCGACAAAACCGTCTGCTGCATCCGCAAGGAATGCCTGTCGCCGCTGCCCGCGCCGGCGGACGAGCGGACGACGCGCGGGGCTGTCGTGCGCACGGCGCAGTCCTTCCTCGGGACGCAATACCGCTGGGGCGGCAAAACGCACGCGGGCGTGGACTGCTCGGGGCTGGCGTTTATGTGCTATCGGATGAGCGGGCTGACGCTCTACCGCGACGCGGTGATGGAGAAGTCCGCGATCCTGCGCGAAATCGAGTACGGGCAGGCGCAGCCGGGCGATCTGCTGTTTTTCCGCGGCCATGTGGCGGTGTACGCCGGCGGCGGGCGGTTTATCCACGCGTCGGCTTCGGCGGGGCGGGTCGAGTACGGCAGCATCGAGCCGGACGACGAGCTGTTTTCCCCTGATCTGCGCGAAAATCTTTTACATACGGGAACGGTATTTTGAATGAACGAACAAAGAATGGTGCCGCCGGAGGAAATCGAGCGGCAGAAGGCCGTTGCCGCCCGTCTGAAGGCCGCGGGCGGCGGCCGGGTCTGGATCAAGACCTTCGGCTGCCAGCAGAACGAGGCGGACAGCGAGAAGCTGCTCGGCATCTGCGAGCTGTGCGGCTATACCCCGACCGACGATCCGGCGCAGGCCGACCTGATCCTCGTCAACACCTGCGCCATCCGCGAGCATGCCGAGCTGCGCGCGCTTTCGGGCGCGGGGCAGCTTAAAAAGCTCAAGGCGGACAAGCCCGGGCTGCTCATTGCCGTCTGCGGCTGTATGGTCGAGCAGGAGCACCGGCGCAGGCAGCTTTTCGCCAGCTACCCGTATGTGGACTTCCTGTTCGGCACGGACAGGCTGCATCTGCTGCCCGAGCTGCTGGAGCGCGCCGGACGCGAAAAGAAGCGCTTCGCCGTGACCGCCTCGCAGCCGGGCGGGGATTTCGGCGTCATCAGCGAGGGGCTGCCCGTTCATCGGGCGAGCGCCTATCGCGCGTGGCTGCCGGTGATGTACGGCTGCAACAATTTCTGCAGCTATTGCGTCGTGCCCTTCGTCCGCGGCCGCGAGCGCAGCCGGGACACCGAGACCGTTCTGCGCGAGGCACGCGGCTTGATCGAGGGCGGCTGCCGCGACATCACGCTGCTGGGACAGAACGTCAATTCCTACGCCGGCGATACGGATTTTCCCGGGCTGATGCGGCGGATTCTGGCGCTGCCGGGCGACTTCTGGCTGCGGTTTATGACCAGCCATCCGAAGGACGCGTCCCGCGCGCTGGTCGACGCGATGCACGAGAGCGAAAAGGCCGCCCGCCACTTCCACCTGCCGGTGCAGTCGGGCAGCGACCGCGTTCTGGCGCGGATGAACCGGCGCTACACCGCCGCGGAATATCTGGAAAAGGTCGCGTATATCCGCGAGCGGCTGCCCGACGCGGCCATCACCAGCGACGTAATCTGCGGCTTCCCCGGCGAGACCGACGAGGATTTCGAGAAAACCGTCGAGCTGGTCGGGCGCGCGGGCTTCGATATGCTCTATACCTTCGTCTACTCGCCGCGCGTCGGCAGCGCCGCGGCGGAAATGAAGGACCAAATCCCGCACGAGGAGAAGGTTAGGCGCTTCGAGCGGCTCTCGGCGTTCCAGAACGAGCGCGCGGCGGCCATCAACGCGTCCTACGTCGGGAAAACGCTGCGCGTGCTGTCGGACGGCGCGGGCGAAAACGGTATATATTCGGGCAGAAGCTCGCAGAATAAGATCGTAACCTTCGACCGCGCGGTCGCGCCGGGCAGCTTTGCGCAGGTGGAGATCACCGGCGCGCAGGCCTACGCGCTCTCGGGCGTCGTAACGGACCGATAAAGACAAAAATAAAAAGGAAAAGGTTGAACGAAACAATGACGGACAAAATGACAAGCCTTGTAAACGATTTGGGAGAGGAGCTGCGCGAAAGCGCGGAGGTGCGGGAGTACCTTGCCGCGCGCGACGCCTACGCCGCCGACCGCGCCATCAGCGAAAAGGTGGCCGAATACAACGTGCAGCGCATGGTGTACGAGCAGGAGAGCGCCAAGAACGAGAAGGATACGCTGCTGCTGGACCAGATTCAGAAGCGGATGGACGATTTGTACGGCGAAATCACCGAGAACGATGTGATGAAGCGCTATGTGGCCGCCGAGGACGGCGTCAATACGCTGTTCGGCGAGATCAATCGGGTTTTGCAGAGCTTTGTGATTCCGGAGGAGGAGCATAGCTGCGGCGGCGACTGCGGGCACTGCGGCGGCTGCCACTGAAAGCGCGATATACCGTAAAAATACAGGGGGAGAGATCGATATGGCCGTTTCGCCGATGATGCAGCAGTATTTCACAATCAAGCGCGAATACCCGGACTGCATCCTGCTTTTTCGACTGGGCGACTTTTACGAAATGTTTTACGACGACGCCGTGACCGCCTCGCAGGCGCTCGAGCTGGTGCTGACCGGCAAGGACTGCGGCGGCGGCGAGCGCGCGCCGATGTGCGGCGTGCCGTACCATGCGGTGGAGAGCTACATCTCCAAGCTCATCACCAAGGGCTACCGCGTGGCCGTCTGCGAGCAGTTGGAGGACCCGGCACAGTCGAAGGGGATCGTCAAGCGCGACGTGGTGCGCGTCGTCACGCCCGGCACCGTGACCGAGGGGGCCTTTCTGGCCGCGGACAAGAACAATTATATCTGCTCGCTCTATTATGAGAACGGCCGCTACGGCGCCGCGTATGCGGACATCTCCACCGGCGCGCTGTACGCGACCGACCTGCCGACCGAGGACGTCAAGAGCGCGCTGCTCTCGTCGCTGACCTCTTACGCGCCCAGCGAGATCATCACCGACGGCTCGCTGGACGAGGAGGTGCTGGCGTATCTGAAGGACCGCTTCGGCACGCTGATTACGCAGGTGGACAAGTCCGAGTTTGACTACGACAAGGCGGAAAAGGAGATCGCCTCCTTGACCGCGGACGAGGACGACGCCGAGCACGGGCCGCTCTGCCTGCGCGCGGTGGGCGCGCTGATTGCGTATCAGCGCCGCACGCAGAAGGACACGGTGGCCTATCTGCGGCATATCCATTTCTATTCCGACACGAAATACCTGTCGATGGACGCGTTCACCAAGCGCAGCCTCGAGCTGACCGAGTCGATTGCGAACCGCGACAAGCGGGGCAGCCTGCTCGGCGCCATCGACAGCACCGGTTCGGCGCCGGGCGCGCGGCTGCTGCGCAAATGGGTGCTCAACCCGCTGCTGGACGTCGAGGCGATTTCGGCCCGGCAGGACGCGGTGGAGGAGCTGAAAAACGCCACCGTCGTCCGCAAGGAGCTGTACCGCCTGTTCCGCTCGGTCATCGATATGGAGCGGATGACCACGCGCATCATCTACAACACCGCCGGCGCGGGCGATTTGAAGCTGCTGGAGGGCACGCTGCGGGTGATCCCCGAGGTGAAGGCGCAGCTTGCGCAGCTTCACTGCGGGACACTCCGCGCGCTCGACGAGTCGCTCGAGACGCTGTCCGACGTGGCCGACAGCATCGGCAACACGATTATGGAAAACCCCGCCGGCACGCTCAAGGACGGCAACCTCATCCGCAACGGCGCCAACGAGGTCGTCGACGAGCTGCGGCTGATGGTGCTGGACGGCAAGGCGTGGCTGGCCAAGATTGAGCAGCTCGAGAAGGAGCGCACCGGCATCCGCACGCTGAAGGTCGGGTACAACAAGGTGTTCGGCTACTACATAGAGGTTTCCAAGTCCTTCGCCGGCTCGGTGCCGTCCAACTACATCCGCCGGCAGACGCTGGCCAACAGCGAGCGCTACGTCACCGACGAGCTCAAGGATATGGAAAGCCGTATTCTCAGCGCCAAGGAGCGGCTGTTTGCGCTCGAATACGAGATTTTCCAGAAGCTGCGCGAGGTCATCCTCCAGTCGGCCGAGCGCATCAAGAAGGCCGCGGCGGTGCTGGCTGAGCTGGACGTTTACACCTCATTCGCGACGACGGCGGCGGATCTGCAGATGGTCCGGCCGCTCGTGGACGATTCGGACGGCCTTTCGATCACGGAGGGGCGTCACATCGTTGTCGAAAAACATCTGAAAAAGACGTATTTCGTTCCCAACGACTGCCGTTTCGACGGCGAGAGCGAGCGGCTGCTGCTGATTACGGGCCCGAACATGGCGGGCAAATCGACGTACATGCGGCAGGTGGCGCTGATTGTGCTGCTGGCGCAGATCGGCTCGTTCGTGCCCGCCGCGCAGGCGCACATCGGGCTTGCGGACAAGATTTTCACCCGCGTGGGCGCGTCGGACGATCTGGCGGGCGGCAGCTCGACCTTTATGCTGGAGATGAGCGAGGTCGCCACCATCCTGCGCAGCGCCACGAAGCGGTCGCTGATCGTCTACGACGAGATCGGGCGCGGCACCTCGACGTTCGACGGGATGAGCATCGCGCGCGCGGTGATGGAGTACACGGTCGGCCATATCGGCGCGCGGACGCTGTTCGCCACGCATTACCACGAGCTGACCGCGCTGGAGGGCGCGTGCCCGGGCGTGGTCAATTACAACATCGCGGCCAAGAAGCGGGGCGGCGAAATCATCTTCCTGCGCAAGATTGTGCGCGGCGCGGCGGACGAGAGCTACGGCATCGAGGTGGCGTCGCTGGCCGGCGTGCCGAAGGAGGTCGTCGGGCGCGCGCGGGAGATTCTGTCCGAAATCGAAACCGACTCCGTCCGCGCCGTACCGCGTCCGGCCGCGGCGCCGCAGGTCTCGGCGGCTGCGGAGGACGTTTTGGACCGGCTGCGCGCGCTCAACGTGGAGACGATCACGCCCATCGAGGCGATGTCGATCCTCTACGAGCTGAAAAACGCCTCGGCCGCAGAATGAGAGGGACGGCGTATGGCGACGATTAACCTGCTCGACGCGCAGAGCGCGAACATGATTGCGGCCGGCGAGGTGGTCGAACGGCCCGCGAGCGCGCTCAAAGAGCTGTTGGAGAACGCGCTGGACGCGCATGCGCGCAAGATTCGCGTCGACATCCGCGACGGCGGCCGCGTGCAGATCGCGGTCACCGACAACGGTGACGGCATCGAGATGGAGGACATGCCCCGCAGCGTGCTGCGGCACGCGACGAGCAAGATCAAAACCGGCGCCGACATTGACGGCGTGCGGACGCTCGGCTTCCGCGGCGAGGCGCTGGCGGCCATCGCGGCCGTCTCGCGCCTGCAAATCGTTTCGCGCCGGCGCGGCGCGGACGAGGGCTATCTTTTTGAAATCTGCGACGGGCAGAGCAAGCTCACCGAGGTCGGCTGTCCCGTCGGCACGACGGTGCTGGTGGAGGACCTGTTCTTCAACACGCCCGCGCGCCGGAAATTTCTCAAGCGCGACGGCAGCGAGGCGGCCGCCTGCGTGGCGGCGGCGGCGCGGCTGGCGCTGTCGCACCCCGAGGTGTCGGTCGAGATGCTGGTCGACGGCACGGAGAAGTTCCGCACCACCGGCGACGGGGATTTGTACAGCGCCATCTATGCAATCTACGGCCGCAGCGTGGCCAAGACGATGATGCCGGTGGAGTATTATCTGGACGGCGTGAGCGTGGCGGGCTTCGTCTCGACGCCGGAGGCGGCGCGCGGCAGCCGCACGATGCAGCTTTTTTACGTCAACCGCCGGTTCGTCTATTCCAAGACGCTTTCGGCCGCGGTCGAGGAGGCCTGCCGCTCCTTTCTGCCGGCCAAGCGCTTCCCCGCCGCGGTGCTGTCGGTCAGCATCGACCCGCACCAGACCGACGTCAACGTGCATCCGGCCAAGACCGAGATCAAGTTCGCCGACGAAAAGAAGGTGTTCTCCGCCGTGTATTACGGCGTGAAGAACTCGCTGGCCTGCCTGCAAACCCCCGCGCCGTCCGCCGCGCCTGCACCTGCGCCTGCACCTGCGCCTGCACCTGCGCCTGAGGCCGCGCCGCTGCGGGAGACGGTCCCGCCGTCCGGGACGTCCGACACGGCCGCCGAGCCGGCGCCGAATCCGGCGCCGCCCGCCGCCGGGCCGTACACCGTCTTTTCCGCCGCCGACGTCACCTCGCCGGACGAGCTGTACGACGAGGGTACGGAGGACCTTCCGCTCGCGTCGCCGCCGACCGGACGGGCCTATGACGGGCCGCTGCCCGGGCTTGGCGCCCTGCCCGAGCCGTCTATGCCGGCCGACCCTTCCGCTGCCGAGCCGTCTGTACTGCCCGAGCTGTCGGCTTTGCCCGCCTACCGCTATGTGGGCGAGCTGTACGACGCGTTTCTGATCGCCGAGACGTTAGACACGGTCTATATCATCGACAAGCACGCGCTGCACGAGCGGATTCTGTATGAAAAGCTGGCTTCCAACAAGGAAACGAACGCCCAATGGCTGCTGTCGGGCATCCCCGTCACGCTGACCGACGAGCAGGCGCGCGTGCTGGAGGAAAACGCGGAGCTGCTGAGCGAGTACGGCTTCGTCATCGAGCCGTTCGGCGACGGCGTGATCGTCCGCGCGGTGCCGGGCGCGCTGGTCAATACGGCCGGATTGCCGGCGCTGCTGGAGAACTTCGCGGCCGACCTGACGAACGGGAACGCGATTCCCTTTTCGGTGCGCTGCGACCGCGCGCTGTTCACCGTCGCCTGCAAGGCGGCGCTCAAGGCGGGCGTGCACAACGCGCCGGCGCACAACGAATGGCTGATCGACCGCTTTTTCGAGTCGTCCACGGTGCGCTACTGCCCGCATGGGCGGCCGGTAAGCCACGCGCTGCCGAAGCGGGAGATCGAAAAATATTTTGACAGATAAGGAAAACAGTATGGGCACCTTCGACTGCATCACGACCGAGGGCCGCGCGCGGCGCGGACGGCTGCACACCGTCCACGGCGACATCGAGACGCCGGTCTTTATGAACGTCGGCACCTCCGCGGCCATCAAGGGCGGCGTTTCGACCGACGATTTGCGGGAAATCCGCTGTCAGGTGGAGCTTTCCAACACCTACCATCTGCACGTCCGGCCGGGCGAGGATTTGATCTATAAGCTCGGCGGCCTGCACCGCTTCTTCAACTGGGACCGGCCCGTCCTCACCGACAGCGGCGGGTTTCAGGTCTTTTCGCTCGCGCAGCTCCGCAACATCACCGAGGAGGGGGTCGCCTTCGCCTCGCATATGGACGGCGCGCGCATCTTTATGTCGCCCGAGAGCAGCATGCGCATCCAGTCCAAGCTCGCCTCCACGATCGCGATGGCGTTCGACGAATGCCCGTCGTCGGTCGCCGAGCGGGGGTACATCGAGCAGTCCTGCGCGCGGACGGTGCGCTGGCTCTACCGCTGCCGCGACGAGATGGCGCGGCTGAACGCGCAGGAGGAGACGCTCAACCGCAGGCAAATGCTGTTCGGCATCAATCAGGGCGGCATCTACGGGGACATCCGCGTCGAGAATATGAAGCAGATCGCCGAACTGGATTTGGACGGCTACGCCATCGGGGGTCTGGCCGTCGGCGAGAGCGCGGAGGAGATGTACAGGATCATCGAGACGGTCGAGCCGTTTATGCCCGCCGACCGACCGCGCTACCTGATGGGGGTGGGCACGCCGGTGAACATCCTCGAGGCGGTCGAGCGCGGGGTGGATTTCTTCGACTGCGTGATGCCGTCGCGCAACGCGCGGCACGGGAACCTGTTCACCTCGGTCGGCTTTCTGAACCTGAACAACCGCAAATATTTTGACGACGACCGCCCCATTGACCCCGACTGCGACTGTCCGGCCTGCCGCAGCTATTCGCGCGCGTATATCCGCCATCTGTTCAAGGCGCGCGAGCTTTTGGGCATGCGGCTGTGCGTGCTGCACAACCTGTATTTCTATAACCGGCTGATGGAGGACATCCGCCGCCATATCGAAGCGCAAACCTTTTCCGCCTTCAAGCGCGAGCGCGTGCCCGTCCTCGGCCGCCGCGCCGACGACTGAGCGGCCGGCCTGTCCGTTCGGAAACAAGGCATAGCGCAAAAGGAGCCCGCCCCGCCGCTTTCAACGGCGGGGCGGGCTCCTTTTGCGCAGCGTCGTCCTGCGGGAAGCGTCGTCCTGCGGGAAGAGCTATTCTGCGGGAAAAACGGCTTCGGAGAGACGCGGCGGCGCATACAGGCGCGACGAACCGCCCTCGGAAGCACGGCTTTGCGCACCCGCAGGGCTTTCTATCCGTCAGCCGGATGCTTCTCGGCTTTTCGGGGCGTATTCGGCAGAGATGATGTATGACTGCAGCGTCGGCTTCGGCGTCCCAATTCTGCCGGAAGGCGGCGGAGACACGGGCGCGGCGGGCTGCTTTTTTACCGAAAAGCGCGTCCCGCCGCGCTTTTCGGTCGGGGCAATGCTGTACCCGTGCTTTCCGGTGAGGTTGTGTTGTGTCGGCGTTTTCCGGCGGGAGGACTGTGCTGTGTTCGGGCTTTTCGACTGAGAGCTGTGCTGCGTCCGGACATTCCGGCTGAGAGGTGCGCCTCGTTCGCGTATTCCGAAAGGGATGGAATTTCCGTCCCCTTTTTTCCTTGGAGCGGCATCCCGATCGGTTTTCTGCGGCGGCAGACTTTCCCGCACAAAAGCATAAACAAAACGTCGCCTTTTCCGCGTGCGGCCGGCGCAGCGCCGGATAAAAGGCTCAAACGCACAAAATGCCCGCCCCCTTTCAGAGCGTTGTTGTAAGAATGCCCCGTAGGGGCGGCTATCCGCCGCCCGCGGGCGCGTGCTATGCGCACCGATAAGGTGTTTTCTTATCTCAACGCCTCCCTTGCGCGGGCGTTTTTTACGCCTGCCCCTTGCGGGCGCTTCTTTGCGTATGAGTTCCGTATATGGATAAAAAACGGCAGGCTGCCGTCCTTGTGCGTAGTCGTTTCCGCGCGACGGCCGCGCCGGCTTTGGCCTCCGCTTCCGCCGCAGACGTTTCCGCGTGCCGGCCGCGCCGGCTATGGTCTCCGCGCCCGCCGCGGTGTACCCGTGTGCGCGGAGATTTGCCGAATCCGAATTGTCGAAAAATAGGGAAATTTGTATTATTTCAACGAAAAATGTCGCGCGGAACGAACGTGCGTTCTTTTTCTGTTGACAGCTCTGGTAAAATATGGTATAATTATGTCGAACGAGCAAGCAAACCCTGCGCGGCTCCCGCCTGCCGGCCGGTAAACCGGCAGCGCGGCGTTGGTCCGGCGCGGCTCGGTCGTCTTTTTGCACGCACACGGATGCCGTCTTTGGAAGGAAGACGCGCCGTGTGCCGAATCAAATAAGAACATTTGTTCGCAAAGCTCCAATATCGCAGGAAAGGAACAAAGGAAAAAATGGATTACAGGAATTACGCCATCGATCTACTCAAGCGCAAAACACAGCTCGAAGCGGCGTATGAATCGCTCGGCTATGAGCTGGAGATGCTGGAAAACGAAAAGTATTCGGTTTCGTCGGCCACGATCTCACCCGCGCCGGTCAGCGGTACGGGCGGGAACCGCTACGAGAACAAGCTGGTCAATCTCATTGTGCTCATCGACGACGCGCGGTTTCGCCGCAAAATCGTTGAACGCGAGCTGAAGATGATCGAAATGGGGTTTTCCGTGCTGGACGACTACAAACGCGATTTGCTGGAAATGCACTATGTAAACAGCATCCCCTCGCCGACCGTGGCGGCGATGGAAAAGTACTACAAAGAGCGTTCGCAGATTTTCGAGGATAAGAAAAAGGCGCTGGAGGCGTTTACCAGAGCCGTATACGGCGTCGTATTCATGTAACTTCGGACGGCGCAGAAGAAAAACGTCCGGCGGCGCGTCATCCGACGCGCCGCCGTTTTTTTTGCGGCCCGGCGGGACTGGAGACAGGGTGTGGTGTTCAGACGCGTTTGCCGGCGCGGCGGACGGGGCCGGTTTGGCTGCGGCGGTTCTTATTATAAAAACAGCGTTTGATTGTGTTCTATAAAAGTGAATTGAACCGCAAACCCTCTTGCCAATACAGTTTTTCGCCCATTAAGACGCTTATAACAACAATGATTTTCACGCCTAAATGGGGGCGGATTTTCAATGGCGATATAAAACGATACGGGCAGATATAAGAAGCACGACTATGAGAGGGAAAACGCGCTTATTGATTTTGCCCTTTCAGTTGCCATATAAACAGGGACAGCCGCACCTGTCAATGACGGCACAGACGTTTATGTTATCGCCGACAAAGGCGGTTGGCTCTGTTATTTGGAGATTCCAAAGCTCATTTTTCAAGAGCAAGCAATCTGTCGACTTTATCCATTAAACCGGCATGAAGCTCCTTTAATGCGTTGTTTGCGTAGGAAGGAAATAGAGTCTTCCGGCAGGCAGAGTGCAGTGTAATAAGAACAGAAGCGACATTGTCTATGATGACTTCGGCTGCATCAAACACGCCATATTCCTCAAGGAAGGCTTTTTTTGCCGCCTCGGACAGGGAAAAACACACATTCCTTATATCTGCATAAGCATATCCTTTTCCAAGCAGATTGTAATCAAATATCATTGCCGATGTGCGATTTTGTGCAACGATCAAATTGGTATAGTAAAAATCATTATATGTTAAGGTGCGTTTGGCTTGGTGCAGGCGCTTTTCTATAAAATCAAAATTGCGTTCTATCAATTCCCAGACGGGCAGCTCCGAGGTATCGGTTTTCCATTTTATTTCCTCTATATGGTTATCTCATCATAGAGTGGTACATGGCCGTTTTGCTCGATAAATTTGTAGCCTTTATGATGCAGTTGCTTATACCATTTCGCTATCAGCACGGCGATTTCAGGGTCGTCCAAATCTTTGTCTATCCCTAACCTATATGTATTGCTGTTGCCGACGTCTTCCATCAATAAGGCTTTATCCGTGGCAGAAATAATATTCAGCGTTGGAATATGCAATGAGGAGAGAATTTTGTAATTACCAATTTCTCTGCGAAACGCAGGTCTTTGAAAAAGCTTCATTACAAATGATTTGTTTGCACAGTGAATGCGTGCAACGACAATACCGTCTTTTTCCTGCAAAATGCGGATAGACTTATAATCTATATTCATTTTGGTAAGTTCAGAACGTATCGGCTCCATATTCATATCGCCTGCCTTCAAATGCGGCTGTACTGCCATAATTTTTCCGATTTATTATATCATCTTATATCCGCATTTGCAAGAAGTCATAGGGCGACTTTCGTCTATAACTGCAATAAAAAATAGGAGCGGTGTCTTTTGCCGCAGAACAAAATAGAAATCAGGGTCTCTTGCAGTGGAGTGTAATATGGGGCGTCCCTTGCTGCGGCGTGAAGGGAGGACGGCGTCTTTAGGTGTGTGTACGGCGTCGTCGTGTGTATGGAAGCCTTACAGGCGGTACGGCGGCAAAACGCTCGTCGGCGCGGACATGGTTTCGAGACGCCGGTTTTGCACGTTCGGCGGGACAAGGGAAGGGGGACGGGGTGCGCGAGGTGCGGCCGCGTTTGCCGGCGCGGCGGATGGGGCCGGTTTGGCTGCGGTGTTCTTTGTTAGGCAAAATAGGCAGCGGCGATTCTTGCCGCAGTGTAAAAGGCGGAGCCGGCGTCCTTGCGGCGGGGATGCAATGCGGAGCGGCGTTGTTATAAGCGTCTTAATGGGCGAAAAAACTGTATTGGCAAGGGGTTTCGCAGTTCAATTCATTGCCGTAAAACGGAATGTGGCGCGGCGATTCTTGCTGCGGAACGAAATATGGAATGGGTATCCTTTACTGCGGAACGGGATAGGGCGGGCGGCTTTGCGGCGGTATAAACCGGCTTGGCGGCGATGAAATACACCGGCGCGGCGGACGGCGGGACGCACGGGTGCGGAGGCCGGCGGTATGAATCGGCACGGCGGTTGATGGGGCGTACAGGCACAGCTTGCTGCGGGATGCGCCGACACGGAGGCCGACGGTATGAACCGGCTGGCAGCGGCGGGCCGCGCCAGTACGGCGGGCGGCGAAGTGCATCGGTATGACGGGTTGCGGGACGCACAGGTATGGCAGTCGGCGGGACGCACGGGTATGGTGGGGGCGGGATGCGCCGGCGCGCGAGATAAAAAACAGCCCCGCCGCAGCGGGGCTGTTTTTTACATTCAGAGTGCAAGCGCCTTTTCCAGCGCGCGTGTGAAATCGTCCTCGTGCAGGCCGAGCGCTTCGGCCAGCTCGGGCGCGCGGGCCAGCGTGTCGTGTACCGGGTGCTTGCTGCTGTGGCGGTCGCTGCCGAGGAAGAAATGGCAGCCTGCGCTTTTGGCCGCGCGGAAAAAGCGCGCGTAGCCCAGCGACGCGAGCCGCTCGGTCGGGATCGGGGCGAGGGTGCTGGTGTTCAGCTCCAGCGCCAGATCCGCTTTGGCGGCGGCTTGGCAGATGAAGAAAAGCGCGTCGTCGCTGATGTGCGCATAAATCTCGTCGGCTTCGTCGGCGTTTTTGCCGATGGGATACATCGGATGCGCGATGCCGAGGATATACCTTGCCAGCGGGTGGACGCAGAGCGCGTAAAAGCTCTTGACAAGGAAATCGGCGTGCTTCTCGGGCGCTTCGGCGTCCGCGGGAAGGACGAAGCCCTTCATGTGCGTGTGGGAATGCGGGCAGATGATGTAGTCCAGCAGCGCGGCGCTTTCGGGCGTGAACGCGACCACGCCCGCGGCCATCTCGGCCTCGGCGCCCAGCAGGACCTTCAGCCCGTTCTCCCGTTCGGCCTCCGCCCGCCGCGCGAGCAGGCGCTCATAGTCCTGCGGCGCGTACCACGGCGAGGCGCCCGCGACGGCTTTGTCCCACGCGTGGTCCGCGAAGCCGATGACCGGCAGGCCCGATTCGCGGGCGTCGGCGCAGTATTCGGCGATGCAGGCGTCCCGCGCCGCGCAGGCGGACAGGGCGGTGTGGACGTGCAGATCGTAGAGCCGCATCGTCAGAAATCGAACGAGGGCAGGCCCGTCAGAGGCAGGTCGCCGTTGAGGATGTCCTCGGTTTCCTCGGGCGTATAGACGTCGGACGGCGCTTCGACGGTGAAGTCGTCGATCTTGACAATCGAGAAGCTGCCGCTGAGCGCGAAATCCAGCGTGCCCGACATCTGGAGCGAGGTGGAGAAGCGCATCTGCAGCCCGTTGTTGCTCTGCTTCATCTGAAGCTGCAGCGGGATCGAAATCCGCATCCCATCCGCGTTGACGCTGAGCGTCAGGTCGGCGTCGAACGAGCTGTCGTCGCGCTGGACCTTCCCCGTGAGCGTGAGCAGAGCGCTCTGCGCTTTCCCGTTTTCGAGCGGGGCGAGCGAGGCGTTCAGCTCCGTGCCCTGGAGGGTGAAGGTGCCGCGTATGCCGTCCCCGTACCCGTCCGCGATTTTCAGCGAGGCGTCGATGCTGCCCTTCTTTTCCATATAGCTGAGCGAAACGTCCGCGTCCTCGGCTGCAAACGCGGCGGTCACCGTTTGCTCGCTGCCCGAGCGCGAGCCTTCGGCCGTCAGCGTCATCAGCGCAAGGCCCTGCTCCTCTGCGCGCACGTCCAGCGAAAAGGCGCTCTTTTTGCTGGACGGGTTGAGCGTGATCATTTCGCCGGTCAGGGTGAATTCTTCCTCGAACGTGACCTCGAACGCGGCGGAGAGCTGGCGGCCGTCCTTGAACGTGCGCGTGAGCCGGAAGGTCGCGGCCGGCATTTCGGCTGCGCTTTCGTTCATCTCGGTTATGACGTCGTCCAGCGTTTCGCGGTATTCGTCCTGCGTGACCGCCTCGCCGGACAGCTCGACGACGAGGTTGTACGCGTCGCTGCTGTCGCGCAGGTAGGTCATCACGGCCGTCAGCGGCGTGACGAGCTGTGCGGCGGTCAGCTCAAGGGTGACGGCGGTGCCGGTTTCCTCCAGGCCGCCGCAGGAGACGGTCACCTGCTCGGTGGTCAGCGGATAGGCTTGCAGCGCCTCCAGCGCCGCCTCCAGCGCGCCGGTCAGCAGCGACTCGACGCGTTCGAGAAGCTGCGTGTTCAGCGGGGAAGCCGAGGCGCTGCTCAAATCGTAGGCCAAATCGTAGGGGTCAAAGCCCGTTTGGGCCAAGAGCTCCGTCATGGGAAGGCACAGCCATTTATCGCCGATCTGCTCGGACTTGGCGTAGATGCTGCTGCCGTCCGACAGCAGGTCGCAGGAGATTTTCTCGTCCATCACGTTGACGGACATATTGCCCCGTATGTTCGCCTGCGGGCTGACGTCCAGAGCGTAGGAGATGGAGCTTCCCGACAGGTCGGCCTCCATGGGAATGACGCATTTGTCGAGCGAGAAATCCATTTCCATCCGCAGCGGTTGGCCGGACGCAAACAGCTCGGTCAGCGGCGATTCGTCCAGCGCCTCGGTGATCCCCGCGGAGACGGGCAGGGCGTAGAACAGTTCCTCCGGCGTGCGGTTGTCGGCCGGCTGTCCGCAGGCGGCGAACAGCAGCACGGGCAGCAGCGCGCAAAGGAGGAGGGAAAGTGTTTTTTTCATTTGTAATACCCCGTTTCGTAATTTTTTTCTATCGCATCTCCGGGCGGCTTGCCGCCGGCGGAGCAGGGAACGGTAATCTGTGCCGGACAGGGAGCGGACTTCGGTTGTAAACCGCGTGCGGGTCCCTGCCGGAAAAAGCGGAAAGAGAGAATCGGACGGATACGCTTCGGGCGCAGAACCCAGCGGGCTGCCGGACTGCTCCGAAACGCGATGTTAAGCTGCGCGCGGGTTTCGGGATAGCGCCGGACAGGTAAACCCGTAAGGCTATGAGGCGCGTTCGGGTTCGTATGACAGGCGGCGCGCATTCGGCGGGCCGGATCTTCCGAGAGACGGGAACGGCCGACGGCGACGGCGGGTTCGGCATTCTTCAAGCCGCCGCGGGGGACTTTTCGCCGCTTCAGCTTTTGCGCAGCTCCCTTGCGGCGAGGACGGCGGCCTCGGTGATCGATTCGCCGCCGAGGATGCGCGCCAGCTCCTTTTCGCGGCCGGACTCATCCAGCAGGGTCACGCGCGTTTCGGTGCGGCTGCCCTCGAGATGCTTTTCGATGAGGAAGTGCGTGTCGGCCTGCGCGGCAAGCTGCGCGGAGTGGGTTACGCACAGAAGCTGCGCGCCGGTGCCGGCGGCGAGCGCGTGCAGCTTTCGGCCCACCTTATAGCTGGTGCCGCCGGAGACGCCGGCGTCGATTTCGTCGAAGACGGCGGTTTTTTCGCCGTCGCCGAACACGCTTTTCATCGCCAGCATGATGCGGGACAGCTCGCCGCCGCTGGCGATCTTGCCCAGCGGGCGCGGCGCTTCGCCGGCATTGGCGGAGATGAGAAATTCGACCTTATCCGCGCCGGAAGCGCCCGGCTCCGACGGCGTAAGGGCGATGCGGAACGTCACCTTCGGCATATCCAGCTCGGCCAGCGCCGCCTGCACCGCCTTCTCGAAGGCGGCCGCGGCTTTGACGCGGGTCTCGGTCAGCGCCGCGGCGTGCGCGCGCAGCGCGGCGAGGGATTCCGCCTGCGCCTGCTCGGCGGCGGCGAGGTGCTCGTCAAAATGTTCGATCTGCGCGAGCGCGCCGTTGATTTCCTCCAGCAGCGCGGGCAGGCCGTCGGCGTCGGTGCGGTATTTTTTGCGCAGTCCCTGGATGTCGGACAAGCGCTGCTCGAGCCTGTCGAGCCGCGCGCCCGGCTCCTCGGCTTCGCGGTAATCGCGCAGCGATTCGGCGACGTCCTCCAGCTCGTACATCGCGCTCTTGACCCGCTCGGCCAGCGGTTGGACGGCGGGGAGGTAGGCGGCCAGCTTCTCGAGCGCGTCCGCCGCCGACGCGGACAGCTCGGACGCGGCGGCGCTGCCGGTGAGCGCGTCGTAGGCGGTGTTGGCCAGCAGCGCGATCTTCTCGGCGTTGACCAGCCGGCTGCGTTCCTCGAGCAGCGCGTCCTCCTCGCCCTTTTTCACGCCGGCGGCGGTCAGCTCGGCCGACTGGAAGGCGAGGATCTCGGCGCGCGCGGCGCTGTCCCGCTCGCCTGCGCGCAGCGTATCCAAGCGCTGCTTTTTCTCTATGTAATCGCGCCGCGCGCCGTCGTAGGCGGCGCGGACGGCCGCATTGGCGGCGTATCCGTCGAGCATGGCAAGCTGCTCGGGTTCCGAGCGGATGGACTGCGTGTCCTGCTGGCCGTGGACGGTGACGAGTCCCGCGGCGACGGCGCGCAGCACCGACAGCGGCACGGGGCGCGCGTTGATGCGGGCGCCGCTCCGGCCGTCGGCCGTCAGCGTGCGGGTGAGGAACAGCTCGCCGTCCTCCGGCTCGACGCCGTATTCCGCCAGCGCGGGGAACGCCGCCTCGCCGACGTCGAACACGCCTTCGACGAGCGCCCGCTGCTCGCCGGTGCGGATGAGGTCGCGGTCGCTGCGCGCGCCGCAGAGCAGCAGCAGCGAGTCGAGGATGATGCTCTTGCCCGCGCCGGTCTGGCCGGTAAAGACGTTGAAGCCGTTCCCGAGCGACAGGTCCAGCCGCTTGATGACGGCGATATTTTCTATGTGCAAAAATTTCAGCATACCGCGCCAAAGCCTCCTTCGGTCAACCGAGCATCTCCAGAAGATGGTCGCGCAGCGCCTCGGCGGCCTCTGCGCTGCGCACGACGATGAGAACCGTGTCGTCGCCCGCCACGGAGCCGACCACCTCCGGCAGATGCAGGTGGTCAAGCGCGGCGCCCGCGGCGCTGCCCATCCCGGTGAGCGCCTTGACGACGACGATGTTCCCCGCGCAGTCGACCTCGCGGACGGCCTCGGACAGAATCTTGACGCCCTTGGAGCCGCCCATCGCGTTGCCGCCGGCGCGGGGCAGGCCGTAGCCGTTTTCGTCCTTCGTCAGCCCGAGCTCGGCGATGTCGCGCGAGAGGGTGGCCTGCGTGACGCGGATGCCCTGCTCGAGCAGCGCGTCGCGAAGCTGCTCCTGCGTGGTGATGCGCTGCTGGTTGAGGATGGTGAGGATGGCCTTCTGGCGGCTGCGCTTCATTTTATATGCTCCTTCCGGCGTTGAATTTGCGGTAAAGCGTTTGGTAGAACGCGTCCTTTTTGATGCGGATGAGCCGCGTGCGCAGCGCGGCGCGGCGCACGGTCAGGCAGTCGCCGCTTTGCAGGGCGGCGACGGCGCGCCCGTCGCACGAGAGCTGGATGTCGCCCGCTTCGGCGGCGGTGACGGCCGCGGTCAGCACCGATTCGGGGGAAAAGACCAGCGCCCGCGCCGCCGCGAACGCGTGCGGGCAGACGGGGCAGGCGGTGAACGCGTCCAGCCGCGGGTCGACGATGGGGCCGCCGGCCGACATCGCGTAGGCGGTCGAGCCGGTGGGCGTGGAAAGAATCAGCCCGTCCGCGCGGTAGGTGGCGGCGGCCGTGCCGTCGCAGTCGAGGCGGAATTCGAGCATCCGCACCGCGGCGCCGCGCGAGATGAGCGCTTCGTTGAGCGCGTAATCGACGATGCGGCCGTCGAGCGACGACTCGAGCATCATTCGTTCCTCGATGCGCAGCCCGTCGTCGCAGAGCGCGGCAAGCTGCGGGATTTCGTTCTGCTCCAGCTCGGTCAGGTAGCCGAGCGTGCCGGAATTGACGCCGATGACCGGCAGCTCCGCCTTGGCCGCCTCGGTGGCGTAGCGCAGCAGCGTGCCGTCGCCGCCGAACACGACGGCCGCGTCGCAGGCGGCGAACAGGCCGGTTTCGAGCGAGCGGTATTCGTCCGCGTCGACGATGTCGCGGTTTTCCTCCTCGGCGAGAATGCGCAGGCCGCAGCGCCGCAGAAAGCGCACCGCTTCGGCGGCGGCCGAGGCCGCGCGCGCCTTCTGCCGGTTGGGAAGCACGGCGATGTTTTTCATCCCTTAGTTTCTGTCCTTTCCTTCGTCTGTCCCGCCTTCGACGCGGGCGAAAAGCGCGAGGAACTCGGCGTTGCCGTCGCCGCCGCGCACGGGGGAAGGCATCTGCGCCAGCAGCGCCAGCCCGTTTTCCGCCGCGGCGTTTTCCAGCTTCGCGAAGATGTCGCCGTACAGGCGGTCGGAGGGCTTCACGAGTCCGCCCTTGCCGATGTGCGCGCGCCCCGCCTCGAACTGGGGCTTGACGAGCGTGACGAGGCGGCTGCCGGGCCGCAGGACGGCGGCGAGTGCGGGATAGATGAGCGATTGCGAGATAAACGAAACGTCCATCACCGCCATATCCGGCGGGACGGGAAACAGCCCGGGCGTCATCGTGCGGGCGTTGACGCCCTCCAGCGCCGTCACGCGGCTGTCCTCGCGCAGCGAGGGGTGAAGCTGGCCGTGTCCCACGTCAAGCGCGTAGACGTGTCCGGCGCCGCGGTCGAGCAGGCAGCGCGTGAAGCCGCCGGTGGACGCGCCCACGTCCAGCACGGTCAGGCCGGTGCAGTCGAGCGCGAAGCGCGCCATCGCCGCGTCCAGCTTCTGCTGCGCGCGGGAGACGAGCGCCGGCGCCGTCGTGTCGAGCGTCACGGCGGCGTCCTCGGGCGCGTCGAACGACGGCTTGCGGATAACCGCGCCGTTCACCGTCACCCGTCCGTCCCGGATGTACGCGGCGGCGCGGGTGCGGCTCTCGCAGAGGCCCCTTTGAAAAACCAGCGTGTCCAGCCTCATTGCTTCAGGCTCCGCAAATCGTCGGCAAGCTGCTCGGGAAGGAAGCCGAGCAGCTTTTTAAGCGAATGCTCGTCGCCGTGGGGAACAAAGCCCTCGATGGCGCGGATGCGCGTCGGCCGGCCTCCGGCCAGCGCGGCGGCGATTCCCTCGGCGACGCCGCCGGCGCGGATTCCCTCCTCGCACAGCAGCAAAGCCTGCGCGCCGTCGAGCAGCGGCGCGAGCGTTTTATAATCGATCGGATGGATTTTAATCAGCTTGATTACCCGCGTGTCGCCGGCCGCCTCTGCGGCAGCGCAGACGTCCGCCGCCATCCGTCCGTAGGTGACGGCGACGGTTTTCGGGCTGCCGAAGTCGCGGTATTTGACGTCGCCGCCCGCGCAGACGGTATACGTCTCCGCCTCGTCGGGGCAGTCGCCGCTTTTCGGATAGCGGACGGCGGCCGGCGCGCCGGCGGCGAAGGCTTTTTCAAACGATTCGCGCAGCTCGGACGCCGTCTCGGGCGAGTAAACGGTCATCCCGGGCACGCCGCGCAGGAACGAGACGTCGAACACGCCGTGGTGCGTCGGTCCGTCGGCGCAGACGAGTCCGGCGCGGTCGACGGCCAGCACGACGGGCAGCGCGGGCAGCGCCGCGTCGTGCAGAATCTGGTCGAAGCAGCGCTGGCAGAAGGAGGAATAAACGGCCAGCACGGGGTGCGCGCCGGCGGCGGCGAGGCCCGCCGCGAAGGTGAGCGCGTGCTCTTCGGCGATGCCGACGTCGTAGAAGCGGTCGGGAAAGGCTTTTCGGAAGCCGCACAGCCCCGTCCCGTCGCACATCGCGGCGGTGATGGCCGCGAGCGCCGGGTCGGCCTGCGCGCGGGCGCACATCAGCTCGCCGAACAGCGCCGAGAAGCCGGTGCAGCAGCCGTCGGGATCGACGCCGCAGGATTTGTCGAACGCGCCGACCGAATGGTATGTATCGGGTCGGCGCTCGGCGCCGGGGTAGCCCTTCCCCTTGGTGGTGCAGACGTGGACCACGCAGGGCTTTTCCATACTCTTCGCCTCGCGCAGCACCGCGTTCAGACGGCTTAAGTCGTTTCCGTCCACGGGGCCGATGTATTCCAGACCGAGCAGCTCAAACAGGTTTTCGGAGACCAGCAGGCGCTTGAACAGATTTTTTATGCCGCGCAGCAGCCGGAACAGCGGCTTGCCCACCAGCGGCAGCGCCAGCAGCGCGCGCGCCGTCACCCGCTTGAAGCGGAGATAGCGCCCGCCGGTACGGAAGCGGGAAAAATAGCTGCTCACCGCGCCGACGTTTTTGGAGATGGACATCTCGTTGTCGTTGAGCACGATGATCAGCCGCAGGTTTTTGTTGCCGCAGTTGTTCAGCGCCTCGTAAATCATCCCGTTGGTGAAGCTGCCGTCGCCGACGACGGCGACCGTGTAGCGGCCGCTGCCCCTGCGCGCTTCCTCCTCCGCGAAGCCGAGCGCCGCGGAGACCGAGTTGCCCGAGTGACCGGCGACGAACGCGTCGTGCGCGCTTTCCGCCGGATTGGGGAAGCCCGACAGCCCGCCGAACTGCCGCAGCGTGCCGAAGCGCTCCCGGCGGCCGGTGAGCAGCTTGTGGACGTAGCTCTGGTGGCCGACGTCCCACAGGATGCGGTCGGCGGGCGAATCGAACAGGAAATGCAAAGAGACGGTCAGCTCGACCACTCCTAAATTGGAGGAAAGATGACCGCCGTTTTTGGATATGACGTCTATCAGCTCTCCGCGCAGCTCTTCCGCGAGCGCGTTCAGCTCTTTGACCGACAGCTTTTTCAGGTCGGCGGGGGAATTGATCTTTTCGATAAGCATCGGAAACGTCCTAACGTAAAGTTGCTTGCTGAATGCGGCGCTATTTCTGAAAGCCGCACAGCAGCTTGGCGACCCAGTAAACGATTTTTTCGTTGTAGCGGACGGCGTACTGCTTGCCGAGCGCCTTGCCGCCGACGGTTACGGCCGCGATGAGCGAGGTCAGCGTCAGCGAGAGCCAGAACCCGGACGCCGACTCGGAAAAGAGCTGCGCGGCGATGGCCACGCCGGTGGCGCCGGAGACGACGCCGGCGATGTCGCCGATGACGTCGTTGCAGACGGACGAGACCTTTTCCGTATTGGAAATGAGCCACACGGCCTTTTTGCCGGTTTTCAGCCGGCGGGCGGCCATCGAATTGAAGGCGGTGACGTCCGCCGTGGCCACCGCCAGCCCGATGATGTCAAACACGATGCCCAGCGCGACGAACAGGACCAGCACGAGAATCGAGGCGAACATCGGCAGGCCCTCGATGATTTCGCCGGAGGCTAAGGACAGCAGCGCCGTGATGAGGAAGCTGGCCAGCAGCACGGTCAGCGCCCAGCGGCGCATCTGCCGCTTACGGCCCTTTTCCTTCTCCTTTTTCCGGCGCGACGGGCCGTCGGACGGATTTTGCATAACGCTGTCAATCTCCATTCCGCCGCGCAGCGGCGGCACAACATAGTGGATGGAATCCGGCTCGGGGACGGGATTTGTTCTCGCAATTAGACCCGGGATGCGAAGCCGGTTTCCGGTTCCCCGCTCTGCCGGCGGGGAGGGGTCGGGGGAGGGTATCCCAGCCGCGGTCGGCGCGCGGCGGCGCCGGGCAGGCTTATGGCGGCCGCCGTTTTCGCGCCGCATCGTCTTTGCCGGCATTTTAATGCGCTTTTTTGGATGGCGGCGGGATGCGTAAACCTTGTGGCATACGGTCAGGTTGGATTTCCCCCGCGGCTGCTCTTCGTCGCCGACAGAGCGGTTTCCCATTAAAGCCGGGGCCGGCGTGTCGCCATCGCCGGGACATGATTGCCTTTAAGTCCACACTGCAATCCGCATCGCGTCTCGGACGCCCGGCAAAAGCAAACGGGCATTGTCCGAACAGCCTAGGAGCTTTCCTCTATAATCCGCTACCGCTTCCTATCCTCTTTTGCAGCGGTGATTTCAGGGGCTATCAGGCCGTGCGCCGCGGCAGCTGACCGCAGCGCCGGCGTTTGCGACCCCATTCGCCATCGCCACGCAAGGCAGGCTACATCTATCCACAGCATCATAAAACGTACCGCGCGATAGGTTTAATCTTAAATCTGTAAGCGCGCGGCCGGAGCCTGCGCCCACAGAAGAAAGCCTCCAAGGAAAGCGGGACAGCTCCCGTATGCCGTTACGGGCAGCCCGCAGTCCCATCTCCCAGCACTCACCCTAAACTGGGCGTAAAAAGCAAGCACAAGGAGCTTCATCGATATGCCATCTGCGTATTTTTAGGCACGCTTTCAGAAACGACGGATCAACTAAGGATACTGCGCCATCGAAAAAGGGCAAAACGCAGCCGGGCGCGGGAAGCGCCGCGGCGGTTTGCCGAAGTCCGGGCCGGCGGGGGTTCGGCGCGCGTCCGAAACCGACGCGGGGAACGCCTTCCCGGGCCGCGCCGCGTTTCGGAGCGCGGCGCTTTTGTTGTTCTATTATTATTTATGAATGTTCGCCGAAAAATGCGTTTGTTTTTCGCGCGCCGGCATTTTTTGTCCTGCGGGCGCAGAAGGCCGGGCTGCGCCGCCGCGAAACGGAAGCGCACGGCGGCCGAACGTCCGCATATGCCCACCGTCGCGCGGCCGTCTGTGCCGGCGGCGCGGGAAAGTGCTGCGCGCCCGAACGGGATTTTTTCGCAGCCGAAGCCGGCCGCAGGCTTAGCCCAGCACGGAAATTTATTGCAAAAACGGGAATCTGCCGCAAAAACACGGCGGTATTTTTCGGGTATCCTGTTCCTACCGCTTATGCGCGGCCCGCTCTGCACAGAAGCGCCGGCGTTGGCCGGTACGCGGCACGGTGAGCCGCATTGCCGCCGCGCGGATTTGTCTGCGCTCTGCGCGGGAAAGCGGGAGAGGCAGAGGAGGCAAAAATCATAAGCGAATAAGCACAGCATTTCAACCTTTGCGCCGCCCAAAGGCAGAGCAAATCCGAATCGCCGCCGAATCGAATCGGCGTCCGAATACCTATCCATGGCTCCATAATAAGCGGAAAGTCTTTCGCGCCCGTGGCGCGGAAAATACACTCGTACTTAATGCGGCTCTGCGATAAGCGCAAAGCCCGGGTTTTGCCGCGCCGCAGACACGGCAAAATCGTATAGCCGCCGCACATGCTTGGCCTATTGCCAATCTCTATGCGGCCATACCAGCTTGCAAAGTCCCAGAGTTTTACGCGCCAACGGCGCGGAAAACTTGAATAGCCGCAAAACATACTTGGCTTATTGCTAATCTCTATGCGGCCATACCAACCTGCAAAGTCCCAGAGTTTTACGCGCCAACGGCGCGGAAAACTTGAATAGCCGCTGCACATATCTGGCTTATTGCTAATCTCTATGCGGCCCTACCAACCTGCAAAGTCCCAGAGTTTTTCGCGCCAACGGCGCGTAAAACTTGAATAGCCGCTGCACAGAGTTGGCTTATGACCATTCTCTATGCGGCTATTATATCACATTTCGATTTGTTTTTCAACCCCGTTTTCGCGCGTTTTTCAGCGGCGGTGAAATCAGAAAGCGCGGCAAAGCCGCGCGGCCGGACAGGCCGAAGCCGCCGTGACTTGCGCTCCGGTATGCGGGCGGGTCATACGCGGGGCGGCGTCCCCCCCCCGAACGGGAGCGAGTATGTTTGCGATTGTACGGTCGGCGCGCTGCGGTGTTTTTTCAAAGGAAACGGGCGCGAATATGCATACTTGATGTTCTCCATATAAAAGAGTCGGCGGCGTTCCCGCGCGCGGGGGTGCGAATATGCTTGTCGGGCGGACGGGTCGGCAACAGCGCCGTCCGCGTGCCGGAACAGCCCTTCGCGCGGGCGCGTTTGGCTTTGTGCGTAAAAATATATTGTTCTCCGGCGGATGCGCTTGCAATCCGCGCGGCAGGCCGGCAAAGCTCACCGTCCGTCCGTGCCGTGTGCATCAAACGAATATCTCCGCGCCGAAAACCGCGCGTGGCCGGATGACGGGTGCGCATAATGCCCGCACATAAAAAGGCGCTGCTGCGGCGAACAAACGACTGCATACACCCGTGTCGTTTTGCGAATGCGGGGCCGTTTCTTCGGTTTATCCTTCCGAAAGCCGCCGATGAGGGGCGGCGCACCGCCTTTTTTGTGAGCGCCAAAGGGGCTTGCGCCCGACCTTGACCGTCGCCCGCTGTCCCGCCGAATGGGCAGACAAGACGGCCGATTTCTCAAAAGGCTTGGCCGCCTTTTCTCTGATTTTGGAGCGCTTTTTCTAAATCGAAACGGGCGGGAAGCCGTTTTAGCGCTTCCCCTACCTTTAGCAAAGACGGACAGGACTGTCGACGGCGGCGCATAGAACACGCCGTTTATTCTGGCCGCAGACTGTTCCGGCCGGCTTTGCTGTTTTTGCCAAAATTTATGCTTTCTCTTTTATCGCTTTCCATTCCTCTTCTAACATGGACATCAATATATCGTCAGCATATTCTTCCCCATCTCTGACAGCGTCCCTCAAAACGCCCTCTATTTTGAATCCGGCTTTCAAGTATACTTTTTCGGCGCTCGGATTAAAGGAGTAAACATCCAATTCCAAACGATGCAGATGCAGCTTTTCAAAGGCAAAGTCCCGGGTGACTTCTGTTGCCCATGTGCCGATTCCTTTGCCTCTTTCCGTCTTTTGATAAATGCAGATTCTGAAATTTGCACGGCGCAATTCCCAATCCACTTCATTGATGACGCTTTCGCCGATTATTTTCCCGTCGGGAGCAATCATCAAAAAGAAATATCTGTCATCGTCTTCTAAAGATTGCAAAAAGAATGATGTCACTTCTTCTTTCGTAAACGATGTCTTGCAGCCGGTCAATCGTGCGGCTTCTGTGTCTAAGGGGCAGTAATTTTCTTCATAATAAGCCGCTGCATCTTCGGCTTTTGCCAATCTGATAATAAATCCGTCTTTTTTACCTATGATATTCGTATCCATCTTACTCATAATTCCTTTCGAAACTGTTTTTACTGTGTATATTTATTTTTGGAGTGGTTTTGGGAGCGGGTATAGCGGAAAGCTTTGCGCCGCCCTCGGCGTCGGTTCGCTTTGCTGTCGGCGCAGGGGCGGCGCAAAAACGCGGCGGGCTGTCCCGCCGCTGTGAGGCGTGCTTTCTGCCGTCCGAAAGCGCGCACCGGCAGGTCGGCATGCGGCGCAGACAGCCAAAAGCCGGAGCGATGCTTGGGATTTGGGCTTTTGTCAGGAAAGCGGCGGGGTCTTTTTCAATCTTCGCCGTGTGCCGCTGTCCCGGCAGATGTGGCCGCC
>ERZ827150.1139-NODE-1139-length-34512-cov-6.369185_pt1 | contig 34512 bp, 47 predicted proteins | sample MGYA00519779_ERZ827150 | MGnify/ENA primary metagenome ERZ827150 (study PRJEB31778, sample SAMEA3449267) | human gut metagenome | biome: human gut; feature: human-associated habitat; material: faeces | place: United Kingdom | collected 2010/2012 ...
CATTTGCGCCCAAAAAAGGTGCTACACCGAATAAGACGCGGAATGGGTGAACTCACGGGTTAACCGAGGCGCGAAAACCTAAAAAAACCAGTAAAATCAACGGTTTTCGCCCGTAAGACAGAAAGCAAAGAAGGAGCTGCGCCCCTTCTTTACTTCTCGGCTAAGTTAACTATGCTTTATAACGAACCAAAGCGGACAGCGATTCACTGCCCGCTTTTTTGCTGCCATTTTTCAGGAAGGAGGCGGAACAATGAGCTTTAACATAACCGGGGATAACCCCCTGTATATCGACGCAAGCGATATGGAGGGTAAGCTCAAGACCATGCAGCGCATCATGCGCAAAGAACAATATGAAAAGCTGCTGTACCGCACCCTCAAGGAAGTTGGCGCAAAGACGAGGACGATTACGTGGAATGAGATAAAGGACGACTACGAAGTAAAACGCAAATGGGTATACAGCAGTTTTGGCAAGCCCAAAACGCAAATGGGCGGCTATGGGCAATTCCCCGTTTCGTGCGTGATTCCGCTATCTGGTAAAAAAGGCGTGCTTGGCCCGACGTTTGCCGCAAGCGGAGGCAGCAACAAAAAAGGCAGGATGCATATAGTAAAAGCCAAGATTGTGAAATCTGGCAAAAGCACCCTGCCGAAAATCATGCCCAATCGCCTGGGTGGGAAAAAGCCATTCAAGTCGGGCGGCATTGTATGGCGACGCCTGGCGGATGAGCGCCTGCCAATCGCCGTGGTATCCGGCGTGGCCGTGCCGCAAATGCCGCTGAACCGCAGCAAGGACGACGTGGTAAAAAAGCTGCTGGCCTACATGGAGGACAGGCTTGATCATAATTTTGACTATATCCTTGATCGGGAGCTGGGGCGGTAATGGCGACGATCTGGCTGACGAAGAAGGAGCTGGCCAGCATATCCGGGTACAGCTATCGCAGGCTGCACGACATTGACGCAGGGCTGCCGGCAAACGGCAAGCTGTTTGTGGCTGGCGAAAACGGAAAGTACGATCTGGCGCTGTTTGTGCAGCGCTGGGTGCGATACAACATCGACGCGGAAACGGCGGAGGAAAACACGCTGGACGAGGCCAAGACCATCCATGAGCGGGTGAAGACCCGCAAGACCGAGCTTGAAGTAGCCCGGCTTGAGGGCAGCCTGGTGGACGTGCAGGAGGTAAGCGAGCTATGGGCGACGGTAGCCACCAACGTAAAGCAGAACCTGCTGCGGCTGCCTTACAAGGCCGCGCCGCAGCTTGTGATGATGAGCAGCGTGGAAAGCATAACAGACGTCCTGGACGCGGAGGTGCGCGAAATACTGACCGATATTGCCGATACGCCGCTGCCGGACGAAGCGGCGGAGCAGAGCACCGAGGACGCGGCGGAGGAAGAACAGGACGAAGACGAGTAAGGGCGGAGCGTAGATGAACCTGACTGAGCTTTTGCGGGCCACATACGCGCTGTTTCGCCCGCCCAAGGCGCAGACCGTATCCGAGTGGGCCGACGAAAACCGCGTGCTGGTTTCCGAAAACAGCGCGGAGCCTGGCCCTTGGCGGACGGATCGCGCGCCATATCAGCGGGAGATTATGGATGCGTTTACGCAGCGCAGCGTGCACGAAATTGTGGTGATGGCCAGCGCACAGGTAGGCAAGACGGAGATCGAAATGAACATGATGGGGCAGGCGATTGACGTTGACCCAGGCCCCATTCTGTATGTGCAGCCCACCAAGGACGTTGCGGCGGAGTTTTCCGTGCGGCGCATTGCGCCGATGATATCGGCTTGCCCGGTGCTGCGCAGCAAGATATACAAGGCCAAGAGCAGGGACGCGGCCAACACGATCGCCATGAAAACCTTTCCGGGCGGGAGCCTGGCCATTATCGGCGCGAACAGCCCGGCAGACCTGGCCAGCAAGCCGGTGCGCTATATTTTTCTGGACGAGATCGACCGTTTTCCCGCGAGCGCGGGCACGGAGGGCGATCCCATCAGCCTGGCGGAGCGCCGCACCGAAACATACAAGCACAACTGCAAGATCATCAAAACGTCAACCCCAACCATAAAGGGCGTGAGCAAGATTGAAAAGGCGTACATGAGGGGCACGCAGGAGGAATGGCATACCGAGTGCCCGCACTGCAAGCAGTACAGCTTTATCCGATTCGACGATGTGAAATTTGACTATGAAAAGATCAAGGGCGACGACGGGGAGCCGGACTACATTGTGAAGAACGCGCGCTGGCGGTGCCCCATCTGCCAGCGGGAAACGCCTGAATACGATGTAAAGCGCTGCCCTGCAAGGTGGGTGGCAAAGAATGAGCGTGCGCTGGAAAACGGCGTGCGCTCCTTCAGACTGAGCGCGTTTATGTCCCCGTGGTCTGACTGGCGGAAGATTGCCAGGAGCTTTTTGGTATCCAAGGACGACCCGGAACGGCTCAAGGTTTTTCATAACACGATGCTGGGCGAAAGCTGGGAAACGCAGATGAAAAACGGAGAGCCGGAAAAGCTGTACGCCCGGCGCGAGCACTACAACGCCGAGGTGCCAACAGGCGTGCTGCTGCTGACCATGGGCATCGATACGCAGGACAACCGCCTGGAATATGAGGTAGTCGGCTGGGATCGCAGCGAACAGAGCTGGGGCATTGAGCGCGGCGTAATTCCAGGCCGCGCGGACGCGCCCGGCGTGTGGGAGGAAGTGGACGAGCTGCTGGACAGGAGCTGGAAGATGCAGAACGGCATGGGCATGCGCATTCTTGCCACCTTTATTGACAGCGGCGGACACTTTACGCAGGACGTATACCGCGAGTGCGCGCGGCGCGCGAGCAAGCGCATATGGCCCATTAAGGGCGAGGGCGGCGAGGGCAGGGAATATGTGCGCCGGATGAAAAGCGGCACGGGATACAGGGGCGCATACGGCTTTACCCTGGGCGTTGACTGCGGCAAAGAAGCCATATTATACGCAACGACGGTGGAAGCGCCCGGCCCCAAGTACATGCATTTCCCGATTGACAAGGATCGCGGATATGACCGGGAGTATTTCCGGGGGCTGCTATCCGAGCAGCAGGTGATCCACCGCCGCAGCGGCCAAAGCGTGATGGTATGGGAAAAGACCTACGAACGCAACGAGCCGCTGGACATGCGCAATTACGCGCGCGCAGCCTTTAAGGGCTTTCGGTGGAACTTTGACAAATACGAGGCCGCGCTGAGCGGCGCGCCGCAGAGCGCGCCCGTTACGCAGGCGCAGGCGGCGAAAAAGAAAAAGAGCAGGGTTATATCAAGCGGAATCAAGGTATGAAAGGGGCGATTGTATGGCGGCGACGGCCTACACGCTGACGGAGGCAAGGGAATATCTGGAGCTGTGGAAGGACTGCGAGCGGGCGCTTGCCAGCGGCCAGGCCAAATCCTACCGCGTGGGCACGCGGGAGTTTACCAGCGTTGACCTGATGGACATTGCCAAGCGCATTGAGTATTTCAGCAGCCTGGTTGAGACGCTGAGCGGCAGCGTGCGCACGACGCGCGTGGCGCGCGTGGTGCCGCGCGACCTGTAATGTAAGGCGGTACGGAGATGGAAAAAAAGGAACCTACGCTGCGCGAACGCGCGCTTTTTTTGATTAGCCCCAAGCGCGGGAACGAGGCTTACCGCAAGCGCATGGCGGAGCTGCAGGCCGGGCGGGACGCGTCCACGCGCATGGCCGCCACCGGCTACGGCAACCATGGCGCGAGCACGACGCTGAACAGCATGATCGGCTGGATCGCAGGCGGCGGCAGCGCGGAGGACGACATCGACCTGCAGGGCGCGCTGCTGCGCCAGCGTGCGCGCGACCTGTTTGCGGGCGGCGGCCTTGCGCGCAGCGGGCCTGCGACGCTGACGACCAATGTTGTGGGCTGGGGCATCCAGCCCAAGCCCAAAATTGACGGCGAGATTTTGGGGCTATCCGACGAAGCGCAGGACGAATGGGAGCGAAACACCCTGCGGGAATTTAAGCTATGGGCTGAAAACAGCATGTGCGACGCGGAGCGGCAGCACAATTTTTACGCCTTGCAGCAGCTTGCCTTTTTGAGCGAGCTGGTAAGCGGGGACTGCTTTGTGGTTTTTGGCATGCGGGAAAACAAGCGCACGCCCTATACGCTGACCATCCGGCTATTAGAAGCCGACCGCATCAGCACGCCGGGCAGCGCAGATGGCGAGAGCGAAAGCAAGGAGACCGACGACGGCGGGCGCATTGTGGACGGCGTGAAAATTGACCGCGAGGGCGCGGTGGTGCGCTACTACGTTGCCAACCGCCACCCGCTGCTTGAGAACACGACGCAGAGCGTGGAGTGGACGGCCATTGACGCCATCGGCAAGGATACGGGATACCCGAACATATTGCACATCATGGTTGCGGAGCGCCCGGAGCAGCGGCGCGGCATCCCGTTTGTAGCGGCGCAGATTGAGCAGATCAAGCAGCTCGACCGCTACCTGACCAGCGAGCTTGCGGCCAACGTTGTATCCTCCATGCTGGCGGCGTTTGTGGTGAGCGAGGCGGACGACGGCAAATTTGGCATGGAGGACGCCGTAGACGAGGACGAGAAGGTGACGGACGACGAACTCAAGCTGGAGCTTGCGCCCGGCGCTATCTACTCGCTGCCGCCCGGAAAAAAGATACAGGAGCTGAATCCTCTGCGCAACAACGGCGCGTTTGACGGCTTTGTATCGACGATGGAGACGCTGATCGGCACGGGCATGGGCATCCCCAAGGAGGTGCTGATCAAAAAATACGAGAGCAACTATACTGCCGCGCGCGGCGCGCTGCTGGACTTCTGGCGCGAGGTGCGCGTGCGGCGGACGGCCTTTAACGCGAGCTTTAACCAGCCGATCTACGAGCAATGGCTGAGCGAGGCTGTGGCCAGCGGACGCATTGACGCCCCTGGCTTTTTTGATGATCCCATCATCCGGCAGGCGTGGTGCGGCTGCATGTGGATGGGCGCGAGTATGGGCCACGTTGACCCGCTGAAGGAGGTCAAGGCGGCGACGGAGCGCATTGCCAACAACATCACCACCCAGGAGCAGGAGGCCAGCGAATACAACGGCAACGACTGGCTGGCCAACGTGCGGCAGCGCAAGAAGGAAATGACCGCCTTTGCGGAGGCTGAAAAGGAGGAAGGAACGGCGAAATGAACAGAGACCTTTTCCGGCTGCAATTTACGCAGCCCCAAATGAGCGCGGACGGCGCGGAGGCCGAGGTGCTGCTGTACGGCGAGATTATCAAGTACAGGCCAGAGCTGTTTAAGGATTCGCCCGAGGACAAGAGCGCGATCGAATTTGACAAGGCCATCAAGGCGGTACGCGAGCAGGGAGCAAAAAAGCTGCTGCTGCGCATTAACAGCCCTGGCGGCATCGTGACTGAGGCCATCGCCATGCGCAGCATCCTTTGCTCGGCTGGGTTTGAGGCAATCAGCATCCGAATTGAGGGCCTGTGCGCGAGCGCTGCGACGATGATTGCGAGCATCCCCGGCGCGCATGTATCCATCGCGCCCGGCAGCGAATACATGATCCACAACCCGTGGACGTTTGGCTGGGGCAATGCCAACGCGCTTGAACGCATTGTGCAGCATCTGCGCAGCGAGGAAGCGACTGCCCGCGCCATGTACATGGCGCGCTGCGGCCAGGCCGAGGAGACCATCAAGGGCTGGATGGACGCGGAAACCTGGTTTACGGCAGCCGAGGCTGTGGAAAACGGCTTTTGCGACGCTGTGGCCGCGGAAAGCGAAAACCCGGCGCAAAGGATTGCCGCCTGCGTATCCAGCCGCGAAATGGGCGTAATGCGCGCGCTGTACACGCGCGTGCCGGAGAGCGTAGCCGTGCAGGACGCTCCCCCATCCATTATCAGCACCGCCGATGCGGCAGTTGCCGCCGCGCAGGCGACTGAACATAAAGAAGATACCAGCGAAAACGAGGAGGAACAGGAAAAAATGACGATTGAGGAACTGCGCGCGCAGGAGCCTGCGCTGTACGACAGCATTATGCAGGAGGGCGCTGCCAACGAGCGCCAGCGCATCCAGGACATTGACGAGCTGACCCCTGCCGGGTACGAGAGCATGGCCGCGCAGGCCAAGCAGGACGGCATGTCCGCCATGGATTATCACAAGGCCGTCATCCGCGCCCAGCGCGAACGCGGTCAGCGGCACCTGGAAGCCCGCAAGCAGGAAACCGCCCCCGCCAAGGCGATTGCGGGCGGCGCGGCTGAGGATGAAGCGGGCAGGAACGCCGAAGCTGAAATGGACAGCTTTGGCAAGGAAATGGCGAGCTATGCTCAGAGCATCCGCTCCGGCATGGACGGCGGCATGTACTAAGCAAAACAGGAGGTAAAAGATAATGAGCTTGTTTGAAGTGATTGGCAGGAGCATCCCCGGATATCTGCTTGCCGACCCGCAGGGCGCGGAGCTGATCGCCATCCCCTGCGAGCCCGGCAACGGCGTGATTAAGCGCGGCACGGTGGTATACCGCAAGAGCAACGGCATGTACGCCGCCGCCGCAAACGCGCAGGTGACTGCTACCAACATGCTGGCGGTAATCGATGAAACCGTGGACACGGACGCGAACGCGAACGTGGCCGAGAACGCGCGCGCCTACCGGGCGGGCCGTCTGATCTACGGCAAGGTAACGCTGGCCAGCGACGCGGCGCTGAGCGCGGCCAACATGGTTGTGCTGCGCGGGCAGAACATCGTATTTGACCAGATGGACGCGACCGCCCCGGAGGTAGGCAACGGCAAGGCCGTGATTACCTATAAGGCCAACGGCGGCACTGGCGACGATGTGGTGGTAAAGACCGACCTGGGCGGAAATTACGCCATTGCGGCCAACGCCTTTACCGCGCCTGCCAGTAAGTCCTTTAAGAAGTGGAACACCAAGGCGGACGGCAGCGGCACCGACTACGCGGCTGCGGCCAACTACACCGCCAACGAAGACCTGACGCTGTTTGCGATCTGGGGTTAATAAGGAGGATTAAGACATGCCTGTGGACATTTACAGCACCGCCGCGCAGCTCAAGGCGCTTGAGCTGATGCCGCGCGAATACACCTTTTTGTACGATATCTTCTGCGCTGACCTTGGCACGGTAGAGGAAGAAAAGGCCATCTACGATTTTCGCAAGGGCGCGCGCAGGATGGCCCCTGTGGTGCACCCCGGCACGGGCGGCGTGCTGATGGAGCGCACGGGCTTTGAAACCCGTGAAATCGGCTTTTGCACCGTTGCGCCTGAGCGCATTATTACCAACCCCGACCTGCAGACCCGCGCTTTTGGCGAAAAGATTCTCGGCGCGATGACCGCCGAGCAGCGCGAGAAAAAGATGCTGGCCAGCGACCTGATGGAAATGCGCCAGGCGATCCAGCGCCGCCGCGAGTGGATGGCGCGCCAGGTGCTGCTGGACGGCAAGCTGAGCGTGTTCCGCTATACCAACGAGGGCCGCGACATGAAGACCACGCTGGTGGCCGATTACGGCTTTACCCAGCACTACACGCCCGATACCAAGTGGGATCAGGCCGACGCGAGCATTGACGCGGACATGCACGAGATTTACGACCTGGTGTACGACGGGCTGGGCATTGTGGACGTGATCGTGATGGATCCCGCCTCCGCCGACGCGATGATGGGCAACAGCAAATACGTGAAGCAGTTCGACGGCCGCAACATCGACATGGGCGCTATCAACACCAGGTATCGCGGCCAGGGCGTGCGCTTCATCGGCTGGAACAGCGACGGCGTGGAAATGTACTCCTTTGCCGGACGCTATACCGACGACGACGGCGCGGTAAAGCCCATCCTGCCCCGCGGCACGCTGCTGTGCGGCGGGCGCGGCATGCTCAAGTGCATCCACGGCCCCGTCACCCAGGTGGAAAAAGAGGACGAGAACGCGCAGCACAAGACCTACATCAAGAAGGAAGTGCCGCTGCGCTATGGCTCCATCACCAGCAACGCTGTAAAGAACCGCCTGACGAGCTGCCCGACCATCATCCCCTACAACGTGGACGCCTGGGTGGTCGCGCACGTGCTGTAAGGGGGACGGGCATATGACGTATATTGCGAAGCACTATGTAAAGATCGCCGGGCGCGTATACACGCCCGGCGAACTGATTCCCGGCGACGCGGTGGCGAAGCTCAACGGCGAGCGCCTGGAATGGCTGGTTGGCATCCGCGCGATCATCGCATGCGCGCCAGCACCCATGCCTGCTGTCCCCGAAGCCGAAGACGAAACGGCGGAAGCTGCGGAGCCGGAGCAGCAGGACGCAGCGGAGGACGCGATGCCCGAGATCGACGCGGCGGACGGGCTGGTGATGCCTGCCGACGAAGACAAGCCTGAGCCGCGCAAGGGCGGGAGGAAAAGGAAATGATGACCGTAAGGCTGCTTGCATCCAACGCGATGATCACGGTAAACGACGGCTACGGCCTGCGCCTGATTGAGCAGGGGCAGGCCGTTCCAGCCCATGCCGAAAAGCCCAGGCCCAGGCGCAGAAAGGAGCGAGATGATGTCGCTGGCGGAGAGGATCAAGGCTGACCGGCGCAGGGTGTTTATGAACGCAAAGCATTTTGCGGAGGAACACACCTGGAACGGGACGGCGTTTTTATGCGTGACGGACGACGAAGCCGCGCTCAAGCGCAAAAACAACAACGTGGTGGATATCTCCTGGGACAACAATACCCGTGAGACGCTGGTATATGTGCCGGTGGAGGATTTTCCGGGGCGTGCCGTGCCGAACGAATCCGGCTTTTTTGACAACAAGCCCATGAAAATTTTGCAGGTAAACGAGGACATGGGCATGTACTGCCTGGCGCTGGTAAACTACGACCCAAAGCCCGTGGGGATGGAGGTAATGGAGTGAGGACGAGCGAGAGACTGCGCGGGCTGCGCGATTGGGCCAAGCGCGAGCTGTGCGACGGGCGCGAGATGAAAGCGCCGCCATCCGATATGGACATTACGCGCTTTGTAACGCAGGAGCCGCGCTGCTATCTGGGCTGGGCGCCGACGCGCCCCGACCAGACGGGCGTTGTGCCTGCCGACCCATCCGCCGTGTGCCCCGGCATCCTCATCATGCCCAGCACCAGCCGAGCGAAGTACGTGGAAGAAAAGCGCTTTGACCGCTTTTCCAGCGTGCACCGCGTGCAGGAGCTTGGCCAGGAATTGAGCGTATCCATGCTGTTTAGCGTATACGAGCCGGGCGTAAGGCTGCCGGGCTTTGTTACGATGGACGCAGGCGGGCGCAAAAGCATCGACATGACAAAGATCATGGAGGGCACGGAAAACGGGCTGTTTACGCTGACCAACTGGATGGACGACTGCGTGCAAAGGCTGCTGGGGCAAAAGTTTATCCCGCATACGGATCTGTTTTTGGACGAGGCGAATCTATATTACAGCCTGTACGCAGAGCAGAACTACATTGTGGACAAGCGCCCCATCTTTTACGGCTTTGTCAGCGCGTCCTTCAAGGGATACGCCGAGGAAAGCAACAACGAAGAAATCAACGCATATCTGGAATAAAACGAGGAGGGAAACAAAACCCATGAGCAATTATCTGCATGGCGCATACGGCCAGATCCAGACCGCGGGCACGAAGGTTGCCGCCAGGGCGCGCAACGCCTTTGTGTACGTGGGCACCGCGCCCGTGCACCTGGTGGCAGGCGGCGCGGACAACGTGAACAAGCCTGTGCTGGTATCGTCCATCGCCGAGGCGAAAAGGCTGTTTGGCTACTCCGACGACTTTGCCAGCTACACGCTGTGCGAGGCGATGAAGGCGCACCTGGAAAACAAGGGCGTGGGGCCGCTGGTGCTGATCAACGTGCTCGACCCCAAGACGCACAAGGCTTCGGCGGACGGCACGAAAAGCGCGACCCCCGAGAGCGGGCGCGTGGTGCTGACCGACGCTGAAAGCGTATACCTGGACAGCCTTGCGGTCAAGGCCGGAAGCACCGCCAAGGTGCTGGGCACGGATTACACGGTATCCTACAACCAGGCCAAGAAGACCGTGACGATTACCGAAATGAGCAGCGGCGCGCTGGGCACGGAGGAGCTGACCATTACCTGGACGGCGGTTGACCCCGGCAAGGTGGAAGCCTCGGACGTGGCGGGCAGCACGGACGGCGCGGGCCTGAATAAGGGCTGCTACGCGATGAAGAGCGTATACCAGGAAACGGGCTATATCCCCTCCTTCCTGCTGGCTCCCGGCTTTTCCGGCCTGCCCGCCGTGCATGCCGCGATGCAGGCAAACGCCTCCAAGGTAAACGGTCACTGGGACGCCTGCATCATGGCGGATATCCCGCTGGTGGACGCTTCCAGCCAGCCTGTTACCCTGGCTAACGCCGCCACCTGGAAGAACACCAACGGCTATGACAAGGACAACGAAAAGGTGTTCTTCCCCATGGCGCAGGGCGTGGACGGAAGGAAGTACCACCTGTCCGTGCTGGCTGCGGCGAACCTGCAGGAGCTGCTGATCGACCAGGACGGCATCCCCTACAAGTCGCCCAGCAACACCGAGTGCGCGCTGATTGAAAACCTTTACCTTGGCGAAGGCAGCAAGGGCCGCGTGTACGACGATACGCTGATCAACGAGGAGCTGAACAAAAACGGCATTACCTCCGCCGCCTACGTGGGCGGACGCTGGGTGATCTGGGGCTGCCACAGCGCCAGCTACAAGTACGACGCGGACGAGCAGCTGAGCGTATTTGATACCAACCGGATGATGCTGTGCTACCTGTCCAATGATTTCCAGCATCGCCGCAGCCGCGACGTGGACAAGCCCATGACGGCCAACGGCCTCAAGACCATTGTGTCCGAGGAGCAGGCGCGCCTGGACGCGCTGGTAAAAATCGGCGCGCTGATCTACGGCGTGGCGCACATTGACGCAGAGGGCCTTGCCCAGAGCGACGTGATGCGCGGCGACTATGCCTTTACCTTTGACGTAACGACCACGCCGCTGGCCAAGAGCCTGACGGCGATGGTGAACTGGACGGACGAGGGCTTTGTAACCTACTTCGCCAGCTTTGACCAGTAAGGAGTGAGAGACGATGCCGAGCAAAGTATATAATAACGTTGAGGGGCAACGGCTGATCGATAACGACCGCGTGGCCGAGGACGTGACCAGCGTATCCCTGCCCAGCCTGTCGCACCCGACCAGCACCATCAAGGCGGCGGGCATGGCCATGGATGTGGACATGCCGGATGTGACGCATCTGGAGGCTGCCGAGTTTGGCGTAAGCCACAACAACGGCGTAAACTGCAGCCATCTGGCCGACCCCGGCAGGCACCAGCTGGAGCTGCGCGTGGTGCGCCAGCGCTACGCCACGGCGCGGGGCGAGATCGAGCACGAATCGGTAAAGTACCGGGTGATCGGCGTGCACAAGTCCACCGAGAAGGGCAGCGTGGAGACCGGAAACCCGCTGGGCAGCACGGAAAAGTACAGCATCCTGCGCTACGAGGAAGAAATCAACGGCGAGGTGACGGTGCTGGTGGACGCGATGGCGGGCATCATCCGTTACAACGGCGTGGATCACACAAGCGTTGTGGAGAGCATGCTTAACTAAAAACGGAAGCCGCCGAAGGAATGAACCGTTCCTTCGGCGGCTTTGACTTTGATTAAGGAGAAAAAGAAAAATGAGCGAAGAAGCAAAAAAAGAAGCCCAGCAGGCCGTTATCACCGACGCTGCGGAGCAGATCCGCAAATTCGGCCATGGCAAGCTGACGCTGGCCGCGCCCATCCGCGCGGGCGGCAAGGATGTGACGGAGCTTAACTATGACTTTACCAAGCTGTCCGGCCTGGACTTTGTGGAGGCGATGGACGCCGACCCCAAGGCGGTGAACCTGTTCCGCCTGTCCGCGCGCCAGGCGATGGAGATGTTTGCGCGCGCTGCGACAAAGGAGACCGAGGGCATTGACGCGACGGATATCCGCGAGCGCATGGTCGCGCAGGACGCGATGAAGGCGACGCAGCTGGCGACGGTTTTTTTCGCCGCAGCGAACCGGGCGGGAAACGATCGTATCTCAAACGAGTAACCCGTGCGGCCATTGAAACCCACACGCCGATCACAGACTATCTGGCCATGCCGATACTGCAATTCGGCGATTTGTGGAACACGATCTGCGACGTTGTGAACGAGCGCAACGGGCATAAAGAATGAAAAGCAGGGAGGCGCGCGGTGAGACTGTACTATGAGGGCACGGACATAACCGACGACGTGCGCATTGCGGGCGCTGTGCACCGCGACGCGGCGGGCGGCAGGTGCGACGCCTTGGAGCTGACCCTTGAGCGCGCCGACGACTGGTACAGGTGGGGGCCGCAGCGGGACGACGAAATACGCATTGTCCACGACGGATACGATACGGGGCGGCTATATCTGAACACCGTGCTGCCGGAGAACAATAAATACCGCATCCTGGCGACCGGCATGAAAAGCGCGGCGCGCAGGCAGGCAAGCGCGGCCTACGCGAACGCTACGCTATCGACGCTGCTTGGCGTTTGCGCAGCCGAGTGCGGCATGGAGGCGGAGCTGTACGGCTTTGACGGGGAGCTGGATTACCCCTTTGTATTGCGGCAAAACGAGGGCTGCGCGGCCTTTCTGCACCGGCTGATGCGATGGGAGGGCGGCGTGCTCAAGACCTTTGACGGGCGTTTTGTGGGCATATCCTGCGCCTATGCGCAATCGCTGCACGCTGCGCAGACGCTGAAAATCAGCGCGCAGCAGGCGGGCTTTGCCTACCGCAGGCGCGAGGACGCGGAATACTGCGGGTTAAAAATCGTAACCCCCTATGCGGAGGCGGCGGCCATCGATGCGGACGCGGCGGGCGACAACGCGCCTGTTATCAACCATCTGCCCGCGCTCAGCGCCGCGCAGGCGGGCCGCTGGGCGCGGGGACTTCTGCTGACGAACAACCGGCAGGCGGAGGAAGCGAGCGTACAGGGCGTATTTAACCGGGGCCTTACGGCCATGGCGCGCGTGGACGTGGAAAGCAGCACACCGGCCGCAGGCGAGTGGCTGGTTGAGGAAGTGACGCACGACTTTGTACGCAAGAGCAGCGCGGCGCGCATGCTGCGCTGCCGAAACGGCATCCGATAACGATGCAAAAGCGCGAACGTTTGCGCTTTTGAGATGGGCGACGGCGTTTCAGAGGCTACGGGCAATCGCGGAAAATCTTCGGATAAGGCGGCGAGGACGGATGAAGATGAACGGTGAAACGGTATATTATCACGGCATCCTGCCAGGGCGCGCGCCCGTGCCGCCAGAGCCAAAGGACGATATAGACGTAGACAGCATCCCGCTTGCAAAGCTCAAGCGGGATTATTTGTGCCTGTGCGCAAGGAGCGCGTGCGTGAAAAGGCGCGCCTGCCCATGCCTGGACAAATGCCGGTACGGGCAGCGATATCTGGAGCTTACAGGGGACGGAGGCAAGCACGGTGAATGAGTACGGCGCGCGCGTGGAGCGCGGAAGAATCCTGAAAATTACGGAACAGAAATACGCCGTGGCGTCCCTTTCCCGCAGCGGCATTACGACGCCGCCCATCCCTGCGATGGACGCGCAGGCGGAATACGCGGCGGGCGATACGGTGTATTTTATCCTTTTTGACGACGGGCACGGCTGCGTGCTGGCCAGGGCGGAATAAAAGAAGGGATGTGAAACCATGGCGCAGCGCGAGGTAAAAGCGGGCATTGTACTGGGAGGCAGGGTAGACGGCAGCGTAAACGTCATCGGCGCAAAGCTGGACGAGCTGGCCGGGAAGGCCGATCTGCTGGGCGAAAAGTGGCTGCGGCAAGGCGCGCGGATTGATCAGGTTGGGCGGCAGATCATCAACCTGGGCAAGGAAAGCGTAAGCGTATACCGCAATTACGAGGACGGCATCCTTGAAACGCGCAGCGTGCTGCAGGGCGTATACGGCAACAACGAGCTGAACAAGGTGATGGAAAGCCTTGAGAAGCACGCGCAGAGGTGGGCTGCCAGCACGATTTTCCACACGGACGACGTGGCGGACGCCATGGCGACGGCGGCGCACGCGGGCTGGGACTACGAGAAAATCCTTGCCGGTCTGCCCTCCGCCATGCTGGCCGCGCAGGCGGGCGGCATGGAGCTGACGCAGACGGTGGACTACCTGGCCAAGATGCTGGCCGCGACCAACACCCCGTTTTCGGAGAGCGAACGCCTGATTGACGAATGGGCGCGCGCCGCCGACCTGGTGGCGACGGACATCCCGGAGCTGGGCAACGCATTCATCCGCCTGGGCGCCAGCGCGCAGTTTGCAGACAGCAACGAGGAGCTGCTGACCATGCTGGCCATCCTTGCCAACGTGGGCACGGTGGGCGAGACGGCGGGCACGGGCGTGCGCAACATGATGCTGCGCATGGTCGCGCCGACAAAGAGTGCAGCCGCAGCCATGGATACGCTGGGAATGAGCGAGGAGGAGCTGGAGGAAGCGTTCAGCGGCGTGGACGCGGCGTCGGCGGAAGCCTATGAGACGCTGGAGCAATACGGCTTTTCCGCCTATGACGCGCAGGGCAACCTGAAATCCTTTATCCAGATATTTACCGATCTGAACGACGCGCTGGAAAAGCTGCCCAGCGAACAGGAGCGCAACGATATTCTGGCGACGCTGTTCCCATCGCGCACGATTTCCTACGCGAAGGCCATGGTGGAGGCCGTTAAAAACGGCAGCATCTACGACATCTACAACACCATTGCCAACGAGAGCAGCGGCTACGCGCAGCGCAAGCAGGATATTCTGATGTCCGGGCTTACCGGCGCGCTGGAAACGCTGGGCAGCAAGGCGGAGGAGGTAAAGCGCAAGATCGGCGAGGAGCTGGCCCCGCAGGTAACGGGCGTAAGCAGCGCACTCGGCAATCTGCTGGACAGCATTGCCGAGATGGACGACGCAAAATTTACCGGCCTTGTGACGGGACTTGAGACCATCGCGGCGCTGGGCGCTGGGCTGCTGGTGGCCGGAACCGCAATGAAGCTGATCGGGCTGTTTTTGGCGGGCGGCTACTGGGTGGTTGGCGCGGCGGCCATTATCGGGATTGCAAAAGCGCTCAAGGAGCTGGACGAGCAGCAATTCCGGGACAAATTCGGCGATATGGATCTGGACACGGATACGCTGTCGGCCTACGTGAAGGATCTGAACGCCGCATTTCAGACGGGCTACACTGAGATCAACAGCTACAGGGACGCGCTGGAGGGGGCCGTTACCAGCTACACCACGGCCAGCCAGAGGCTATCGGGCGATCTGCTGACCAAGGCCATTACGGGCGCGACGCTGACGGACGCGGAAAAGGAGCAGATCAAGGGCCTTGGCCGGACGATGGGCGACGAGGTGCTAAGCGGCATACAGGCGAGCTTTGACGAGACGGCAGCCTACCTTGAAATGCTGTACGGCGGCACGGGAGAAGCCAAGAACAACCCGGAATATCAGGCCGCCATCCTGCTGACGGACAGCATCCACAGCATGATGATGACCGAGGCCAGGCAGCTTGGCGAGGACTTTAACAAAACCCTCTCCGCCGCCATGGACGACAGCATTGTAACCGGCGACGAATACGCGGTCATCATGGAAAAGCTGCAAGCCTACAACGAGGCGCTTGCCTATGCCCAGCAGGCGGACATGGCGGGCGAGATGGCCGTGCAGCTGCACAAGGCGCAGAGCGTAAGCTGGGACAGCTTTGCGGACTTTGCCAGCCAGACGGAGGACGCTTTTGGCTCTGCCATGGCGACGGAGGAAGATGCCTATATCCGTCAACGCGCCAAGCAGGAGGCGTATTATCGCTACGCCATTGAGCACGGCTACACAAACAAGCTGACCGGCAAGGCGTACACGGTAGAGGACTGGGAGAAATTTGCAGCGTCCTATGACGCGCAGTATCAGGCGCGCCGCATCGCGCTGACGGATCAGAACGCGCAGGTCATGGCGACTGCCTTTGACGCGCTGATCGCCAGCAGCGACTACGGCGACGCCTGGAAGCTGATCAAGAACGTATACGCGGCCTACGGCGGGCTTGATACTGCGTTTGACGAATACGGCAACTACTCGGATATCGACTGGAGCCGCTTTACAGACGAGACGGACATTGCAGCGCTGGGCGATCAGGTGTACGGGCTGTATAAGGATCTGGGCAGATTTGAAAAAATCCTAAAGCCTTACAAGGACAGCGCATTTGGCGGCCAGATGCTCACTATGCTGGGCATGACCGAGGGGCTGTCCAACGTCCTGTACGCAAGCGACAGGGGCGCGGGCGCTTACAGCGGCTCCATCGCCGAGGATATGACGGCGCAGTTTGGGCAGAAGATCGAGGTTACGGACGACGGAACGGCGGCGGAAACCCGCGCGGAGATCGAACAAGTGTTTGCCGAGCCGATTGAGCAGGAAGTCCAGATTGTCTACAAGGGCGGCAGCACCTATGTACAAAAGAGCGCGCCGGGCGTGATCCATACGCCGGGCAAGGGGCTGTTTAGCAACATGCTGAGCCTATTTGCCGAGGGCGGACGCAGCGAGGAGCCCGCCATCTTTGGCGAGGACGGCCCGGAATGGGCCATCCCCGAGGAGCACAGCAGCCGCACGGCGCAGCTTCTGGACGCAGCGCGCAGGGGCAGCGGCTTTACCTGGAAGGAGATACTGGAGCGCAACGGCGGGCTGAACGCCAACCCGCACAGCGGCGGCAGCCGCACGCTGGTATACAGCCCGACCATCTACGCCCGCGACGCGGACGGCGTGGAGGCGCGGCTGCTGGAGGATAAGGCGCGGCTGGAGAAGTGGTGGCGCGAGCGCGCGCTGCGCGAGGAAGTGGAGGTGTACGCCTGATGATCAAGGGCGGCGGCATGCAGTATATCTGCTCCGCAGGCGAGACGTTTGACAGCGTAAGCCTGTGCGTGTACGGCGATGAAAAGTATGCGTGCGATATCATGAACGAAAACCCTGCCCTGTGCACGCGGGCGGTATTTACAGGGGGCGAGCGGCTGCTGCTGCCCGCCGTGGACGTGCCGGATGAAAACGGGGATACGAGCTATCCCCTGTCCGCCGCGCCGTGGAGGTAATGGAGCATGGCGGAGATCGGAAGCTGGAACGGACACCGGTTTGAGGTGTCGGCGCATCTTATCCAGAGCTTTACAGGGCTTACCATCCGCGCCAGCAGCGCGACGGAGGAGCAGACGGGCGGCGATCAGGGCTTTGTGACGCGCAAAAACGGCGCGCCTACCCAAATATCCTTTACGGTAGCGCTCAACGCCCTGCTTGGATGCAGCGTGCGCAGCGAGGCCATGCGCTTTATCGACGAGGCTTCGGCTGGCGCGACGGGGTATTTTTACATCCGGGGGCAAAAGGTGGTCGGCTGCCTGCTGATGCTGTCCGAGGCCAGCGTGCAGAATGTGGAGCTTACGCCATCGGGCGAGTGGCTGCGCTGCGAGGTGCAGCTCACCATGCAGCAAAGCGGCAGCGGCGGCACATCCTCAAGCGGCGGCGGGAGCGGCAGCGGAGGCGGAGGGGGCGGCAGCAGCAAAAAGAGCAGCCTGATCAAGGATAACCAGGCCATCGTTGATTTTATGAAGTCCCAGCGCGAAAAATTCAACAGCACCAAGGATAAGATCAAGGCCAAAAGGCTTAGCGACTTTTCGAGCAGCAAGGCCGGGCAAAAGCTCAGTTCTCTTGCCAAAAAGAACGTCCAAACGACGGCCAAGGAGGGCGCGCTGGCCAGGTGCACAAAGGACGTAAACCAGACGATCAGCGCCGGCAAAAAGGCGTCCAAGGGCAAGATTACGACGCCGGGCAGCGCCAAGTTTATGATGATCAAAAAGGATTGAGGAGGGCGCGTCATGCGATACGCCATCGACAACCAGAGCGCGCCCATCGACTTTGCCATCGGCAGCGATGATATTGTGGCGCGCACGTTGCAAAACGCAAAAAACCTGCTGATGACCCACATGGGCGAAATCCCCTATGACAGGCTCCGCGGCTTTGACGCGGGGCTTTTTGATTTGCCGCTGCCCAGGCTCAACGAGCAGCTTTTGCCGGAGCTTGACCGCGTGATGCTGTGGGAGCCGGACGTGACGGTGATCAGCGCGACGGCGGAAATGGACGCGCGGGGCGAGGTCATCATCCGCGCCGTCATCGACATTGACATCAAGGAGTAAAGGAGGCGGCTGAATTGGACAACAGCGAAATCCATTATCTGAGCTACGACCCGGAGGAAATCTGGGCGGCCATGACGGCCGCCTATGCGGAAGCGGGCGGAGACATCCTGTACCCGGGAGACGAAAAGGAGATGCTGCTGCGCGGCGTGCAGAGCATTGTAACGCAGTGCTTTGCGGGCATTGACAGCGCGCTGCGCATGGCCACGCTGCGCTACGCGGTAGGCGACTATCTGGATCTGTACGGCGAGGGGCGCAGCTGCCTGCGCATCGAGGCCGCAGCGGCGGAGGCGACGGTGGAAATCACCTTTGCCGCGACGGGGCAGGAAAAGACCATCCCGGCGGGCACGGCGCTGACGGCGGACGGCGAACAGCTCTATCTGCTGCTTGCGGATATTGAGCAGACGGGGCAGGCGCAGACCGTGCGCGCGCAGGTGCAGTGCAGCCAGGCCGGGAGCCTTGGCAACGCGCTGACGGCGGGCGCCACGATGCAGTTTACCGTGCAGCGCGCGGGCGTAAGCAGCGTGCAGTGCGTGGTAAGCGCAGGCGGCGGGCGCGACGCGGAGGACGACGACACCTACCGCGAGCGCATCCGCACCTATGGCCTGACGGCGGTGACGACCGGCCCGCAGCGCCAGTACGAGGCGGCGGCCAAGGCGGTAACGAGCGAGATACTGGACGCGCAGGCCGTGCAGCTATCGGCTGGCAAGGTGGGCGTATACGTGATCCTGAAATCCGACGCGGGCGCAAGCAGCGTCCTGGCCGATGTAAGCGCGGCGCTGTCGGCCAGCAGCACGCGCCCGCTGACCGACCAGGTACAGGTGGCGCGGGCGACGGATATCCCATACACGCTAAAGCTCAGGTACAAGACGGAGGCCGGACAGGATATCGCCGCCGCCGTGGCTGCGGCCATCAGCGACTATCAGGAATGGCAGGACAATGTGATCGGCCAGGCGTTTAACCCGGATCGCCTGATGGCGGCTGTATACAACGCGGGCGCCATCCGCGTGACCTGGGACACCGGCAGCGCGTTTAACGGCGACGGCGCTGTGCAGTATACGCCCATCGGCGACGGGAAGCGCTGCAAGGGCACGATTACGGCAGGGGTGATGACGGATGACTGACGTGCTGCTGGGACACCTTTTTCCACGGTTTCTGCTGGAGGATCGCAACGGGCGCGCCATGGCCGAGGCGATACGGGCGGCGCTTACCCTGCTGTGCGGCACGGCCCGGCAGGGACTCAGCACCGTAACGGATGTAAAAAGCATGCCGGAGTGGCGGCTGGACGAGATGGCCTGGGAGCTGGCGGCGGCGTGGTACGACTACGACGCGGAGCTATCCGTCAAGCGCGCGCAGATTGCCAGCGCGCTGGAATTTTACAACCGCCTGGGCACGCCCTACGCGGTGGTCAGCGCGCTTGGCAGCGTCTTTGGGGACGGCTTTGTGCAGGAATGGTACGAGTACGGCGGCCAGCCCTATCATTTTAAGGCGTACACGACGAACACCGACGCGCTGACGGAAAACAAATCCAAGTTCCTGGCGCTGCTGAGTGCGGTGAAGAACCTGCGCTCGGTGCTGGACAGCCTGAACTACTACGGCGCGGAGGGGCAGGCGACATTTTACACGGCGGCAAAGGCCATCGGCGCGGCGTGCAGCGTATACGCCGTGGCCAGGCTGTATTAAGGGGGATGGATCATCATGTGGGATCAGGCGGTTGTAACCAATGCGGGCAAGGCGCTTTTGCAGCAATGGGCGGGCGGCGGCACGCTGACAATCGACGGCGCGAAGGCGGGCGCGGGCGCGGTATCGCAGCTGAATCTGATAAACCAGACGGCGGTGACGCAGGAAAAGCAGACGCTGTCCATCATCAGCGCCAAGCAGGTGGAGGGCGGCACGCAGTTTCACGTGCAGATTACCGCGCCGGACGCGGGCTACACGGCCAAGCAGATCGGCATATACGGGCGTCTGGACAGCGGCGACAGCACGCTGATCGCCCTGTATCAGGACGAGAGCGGCATTACCGTGCCGTCCAAGGCTGAGATGCCTGATTTTGTGTACGCTTTTTACGCCACCATCCAGGTCAGCAATACCGGCACGCTGAGCGTGACGCTGGACGCCAGCGCGCTGGTAACGCAGGCGACGCTTACCGCCGCCGTGGCCAATGCAGGCGACATGAAAAAGAGCGTGTACGACGCAGACGGGGACGGCGTGGTGGACAACGCCCAAAAGCTGGACGGCAGGACGGCGGCGCAGTTTGCGGCGGCGCAGCACAGCCATGCAATTGCGAATGTAAACGGACTGCAGGCCGCTTTGGACGGCAAGATCAACACCACCTATACCCTGGGCATCACCGGCAACGCAATCGTATTAACGCCCAGCAGCGGGGATGCGCAGCAAATTACAATCCCCATTGCCACCGCCAGCGCCCTTGGCCTGGTAAAAATCGGCACGGGGCTTGCGATTGCCGCAGACGGGACGATATCCAACGCCTACTCCATGAGCTATGCGGACGGCGTATTGGATATCTACGGGCCGTAAGGCGGTGGGAGCATGGCGATAAAGCTCAATTCCAACGCGCCGACCAGCGCGCGGTATCACGAGCAGGAGCTGGGCGCAATCCATGATCTGAGCATGATCCGCTATAACGGCGATGTGGTATGGCAGGCGGCGGCCATCACCGCGCCGAGCAACCTGCGGGTCAACGGCCTGACCAGCGATTCGGATTCCACCTGCACGCTGACCTGGACGGCGGCCACGATCACGGGCGCTGCCGGCATCACCTACTATATCTATCGCAACGGCGTGCAGGCAGCCACCACGACCAGCACCAGCTATACGTTTACCACCAGCGCCATCAGCAGCTGGAGCAATGTCACGCTGACTGTCAAAGCGTACAACGAGACCACGAGCTTCAGCAGCGCCAGCAATGCCGTCACGTTTACCTATGTGCAGCCGGTCACGCTGACTGCGCCAAGCAACCTAAAGGTAAACGGCGCCAGCAGCTCTACCAGCTCCGCGTGTAAGCTGACCTGGACGGCATCCACCCTCAGCGGCGCTACGGGCACGATCACCTACTACATCTACAAGGACGGCACGCAGGTGGCCACAACCACCAGCACCAGCTATACCTTCCCGCAAAGCACGATCACAGGCTGGAGCGGCGCGTCCCTCAAGGTTCGCGCCTATAACAGCAGCGCGGGGTACAGCGCGTATACCAGCGCCGTCACCTTTACCTACAGGCCCGCCAGCGTCAATATCACGGTTGCGGCCAGCAAATATGCTACCAGCGACAACAGCTCTCTTGCAAACACCGGCGGATCGAGCTGCACCGTGGGCCGGTCTACGTCCGGCAGCCCCGTTGGCACGGCAATGAAATTTAACGCGCCAAGCGGCGGGTGGTCGCAATATAGCAGGGCGACGCTGCATGTATATCGCAACGGCGGCAGCGCGTCGGCAAATATTGAGTTTGGCAAAATGAGCGTGGCCTATTCTACCACGCTGTACTGTACAGAGTTCTACTATGGCCAGTATGCGTCTTCCATGGGCTCGGTTGATGCAGGCGCGGCAAGCCGCTGGGTGTCCATTGACATTTCTTCTTACCTGCCGTCGGGCACAAGCGAGCTTGGCATTACCCTGATGAGCAAAAACGCCTATTGCATTGTGGACGGCACAAACGCCTATATCCAACTGTCGGCATAATTGAAAGGAGAGATGATGATGAACGAAAACGCAAAGAAAGTAATTGAAGCCGCACTGTCCTGCCTCGGATATCCCTATGTGTTTGGGATGTGGGGCAGGAAATGTACCCCTGCTGTTCGCCGCCAGTACGCGGGCTATAACCCCAGCCACAAGCGCGCCATCTTTAAGGCATGCCCTGTGCTGAGCGGCAAGCAGGCGAATTGTACCGGCTGCAAATGGGAGAACGCCCTGGCCTTCGACTGCCGCGGCTTTACCTGCTGGTGCCTGCTCACCGGCTACGGAAAGAAGCTGCAGGGCGGCGGCTGCACCAGCCAGTGGGGCTATCGGGTCAACTGGATTCAGCAGGGCGTTATCCGGGACATGCCCGATGTGGTGTGCTGCGTATTCCAGTACAATCGCGGCAAGTATCAGCATACCGGCCTGCACATCGGCGGCGGCGTGATCATCCATTGCGCCTACAACGATGCGGGCGTGCAGTACGGCAATATCAGCGATACGGCGTGGACGCACTACGCCATCCCTGCCGGGCTGTATACGGCGGAGGAAATTGCGGCGGCGGGCAAGGCGGCTGACAACGTGGTATTTACGCTGCGTTCCGGCAGCAAGGGCGACGATGTGGTGAAGCTGCAAAACGCCCTGAATGCCCTGGGCTACGATTGCGGCGAGGCGGATGGTATCTTCGGTCTGAAAACCGAAATGGCCGTGCGCGCATTCCAGCGCGACCACAGCCTGACCGTAGACGGCATCGCCGGTAAGGCCACCCAGGCGGCGCTGTACGCGGCTGAGGACGCGCCACAGCCCACCTATACCGTCACCCTGCGCCAAGTGCCGGAAGCCGAGGCCATTGCCCTGACGGCAAAATACGCCGGGGTAAAGACCAAGGAATGACCCACAAAATAACTGAAAGGTACATAACACTATGGACTGGATTAACAACGCGGGCAAGCTGGCCGGGTCGATCTCCGCCGTCATTGCCCTGCTGGCGCTGGTGCTGATTAAGCCAATCAAAAAAGCCGCCGCAAGGCGCATGGAGGCGGAGGAGGCGCAGCAGAGGTTTCAGGCCGAGGTGCTGGCCAAGCTGAACGCGATCACGGATGATATCGCGGACCTGCAGTACGAGCGCCTGTCGCAGGCGCACGATTTCTACACCACGCAGGGGTGGTGTCCAACGAGCAAAAAAGAGCAGCTATGCACCATGTATAAATCCTACCATGGCAAGGGGCGCAATCACCTCAGCGCCCACTACGAGAAGGATATCCTGAGCCTTGCGGACAAGCCGCGCACGGCGATCACCATCCAGCAATAAAGCGCCCGGCAGGCAAAAGCGCGAACGTTCGCGCTTTTGAGCTTGCATGGGCGCTTTGCTGTATCCGCGCGGCCTGCATTGCAGGAGGCAACCCGCGCGGATATCCCAAAGCAATGGCCATGATCAATGGCCGGAAAGGAAACACCATGAAGAAGATTTTCGCACTGATTACCGCCGCCGCCCTGATGCTCACGCTGCTGGCGCTGCCGCCCGTCGCGCTGGCGGAGGGCGAAACCGCGCCCGCGTTCCAGGTCGATCTGACGGGGCTGATTACCGCCATCCTGTGGATGGTATTCAACTTCGTGCTGGCGTTCATGGCCAAGAATGTTGTGCCGCCGCTCAAGAAATTTTTGGAAGAGAAGACCACCGACGCGCAGCGCAGGAGCATGTGGGATGTAATCGTTAAACTTGTGGAGGCCGCCGAGCAGATGATCGGCAACGGCAAGGGGGCGGAAAAGCTGGAATATGTGCAGAAAGCGCTTGAAAACGCGGGCTATCATGCGGACAGGGCGCTGATCGAGGCTGCGGTCAAAGAGATGAACGCGCGCTCGCTGAAGCTGCTGTCCAACGCCTTTTATACGGACGGCGTGGACATTGACAAGCTGACGCTGGAGGAGCTGCAGAGCTTTTGCGCGTGCAACGGCGTGGACGCGACGGGCTGCGTGACGCGCGAGGACTATCTGGCCGCCATCGACCGTGCCTTTGACAGTGCGGATACCCAACCGCCCACGGAGGGCGGCGAGGCGTAACGCGCCTTTGCCGCCCAAATCCCATATCGTAAATGTGCGCCCGGCAGAGAGCGATTCTGCCGGGCGATTTTCTTTGAGCTTTTTCTACTTGTCATATTGCGGATGTGTGAAAGTACGTCACGCATTGGGCACGAATTCCAGCCGGATATGCATGCCCATGCCCTCGGCCAAACGCTGGAGGGTTCGCAGCGAGGGATTGGCGTTGCCGTTTTCCAGCTTGCTGATATCGGCCTGCGCGATGCCGGTTTTCTCCGCCAGCTGCTTTTGCGTAAGGCCGGACGCTTTGCGCGCGTCGATCATGGCATGGATGATGGAAAACTCCGGTTCCAGCGCGTCGTACTCCGCTTTTACGGCGGGGTCTTTCAGCTGCTCTTTCAGGTAGGCGTTAAAGCTGCTCATTTTTGATTCTCCTCTCGCTGCAAATATTCTGTCCGGTATGCCTTGGCCTTATCCAGCACGGCGGACGGGGTTTTCTGCGTTTTCTTGATAAAGCCGTTCGTCAGGATGATCTTATGCCCGACGAAGAAGAAGTAGAGCACGCGGGAAATATCCGTACCCACCTTGGCGCGCACCTCAAAGATGCCATCGTTCAGCGGCTTTGAATACGGTTCGCGCAGCGACGGGCCGTTATCCTGCAACAGTTTCACGGTGCGTAGCATCTTAGCCCGCATCTTTGCGTCCAGCCCGTCCAGAAATTCGCGGGCCGGTTCGCCGCCGCCAGGCAGATCATAGAAAAGCACCTCAAACTGCTCCATAGACGCGCCCCTTTTGCATCCGTTCTACATGCTCATTATATGAGATATATTCCATATTGTCAAGCACAAAATACAAAACTTGGAGGTAAGAAGATGAAGATTGTCCAGCCTATCCGGGACATGGACGTGCTGATGCGCTGCTATGATATCGCGCGGGAACACGACAAGCGCAGAAAGCCGGGCGAGGTATCCTGGGAGCTGCTGATGGTGGTGGGGCTGAATACGTCCCTGCGTGTGAGCGATCTGACGCGCTTTCGCGTGCGCGAGCTGCGCGGGCAGGACTATGCCAAGATTCAGGCGCAGAAAACGGGCAAGGAGGCGCGCATTCTGATCAACCCCGCTGCGCGGCGCGATATCAACCGCCTGCTGGCCGGGCGCAAGGGCGACGAATACGCCTTTCAGAGCCGTGTGAAGGACGCTGCCACCCATAAGCCCAAGCCCATTACGCGCCAGCGCGCTTACCAGATCATGAACATGATCGCGCGCAAGGCGGGCATCCAGGAGCGCATCGGCTGCCATACCCTGCGCAAAACCTTTGGGTATCACTACTACAAGATGACGGGCGACGTGGTATCCTTGCAGCGCATCTTATGCCACAGCTCGCGCCGGGAAACGCTGCTGTATATCGGCGTAGTGCAGGAGGAAATCGACGAAAGCCTGATGAAGTTCAAGCTGGTGGGGAGGCGCGGCGCGTAAGAAGAATGAGCGCAAACAGCGACGTGATGAGCTTCATGTGATATCCTAATGTAGATTTATACATGCAGTAAATTTTCTTTAATATGCAATTTTGAAATATTTTTTGAAAAATTTCTACAAAACCACATTGACAAACAACGACCTTTTGATATATTATAATCAATCGCGTTCAAAAAGGAGGGAGCCTGATTGATCCAGCTTGAGTGCTATCATGGCACGTCATTGGAAATTGCAAACAAGATAGTGCAAGAAAATCGCTTCCTACCAAGTCCTTCCAAGGAGCTTCTGCGCATGGGAGAAGGCGCTTATTTTTTCAAAAAAGTCTCTGGATGCGGCTTTGCAGAAAAATGCGCCAGAGCTTTCTGCATCTCAAAGTATGGGAATGCTGATTCCAATACTCATGATTACGCTGTACTGAAATGCAATGTTTCATGCGAGGAAGATCAGTACTTGAATCTTTTTGATGAGCAAGCCCTTGAGGCATTTCATATCATGCGTTATCTGCTCTATGACAGAATCAGTTTTCCTCTCCAGGATGCTGCACAGCTGGACACGATGGTAATCAACCTAATTAAAAAGGACAGAGATATCGCAGTCGTATGTGCTCCGCATTATTTTGCTCCTTTGGCATGCGAGAATCGCATCATAATAAAGTCCAAAAGGTCATATAGGAAAACATACCTTCCTAACGTGCTGATGGTATGCGCAGATCCAGAGAAGGCAATAATAAGCGATATCTCTATAGTTGAAAGGGGGCGAATTTGAGGTGATCGACGTACAATCTTTGCTTGCAGATTTCGAGAGAACGCTCAACAACATGTCCGAAGCCGATCTCAGACAAGCAGCAAATAAGGCGCTTCGTGATAGCCGCGACAGTTATCTTCTGGACGATGATGAAGAAGGCGAAACCTCTGCGCTTTCCAAGATTGAGAAGCGTTTTCCGTCAAGTACTGATTTCACATTCAGTTCCCGCATGCGCTTGGGGCAGAATGCTTCAAATAGCTATAATGTCTTTGGCGAAGGAGGCGACGCAGCAGCATGAACAAGAACACTGCTGGCGTGATCCGTTTCCTTGGATATCGGATCACAAAGCTTGAATATGTATGCGATGCTTCATACGAATTTGCTGAAGAGGGAGAAATGTGTTTTCGCTTTCAGAAGTCCGAAACAGCAATCGGTGAAAATGGCATCCAGCTAATCCTGGCTTCCCATATTTTCTTCGGCAGTGAGGAAGACGATATGGAAAGCTCGCCTTATCGCCTGTCGCTTGAAATTGCCGCTCGATATGAAAGCGACGAACCCTGGAACGAAAAGTGGGAACAGAACGCATTGGCAATTCTATTTCCCTATGTTCGCGCCATCGTTTCAAGCGTTACCGCGCAAAGTGGACGAGAACCACTCGTTATGCCAACCGTTAATATCGCCGAGCTGTTCAAAAAATCAAATGAACAGCAACAATAAGCGAAGCCCTTATTTACGCCGGAGACACGCTCTCCGGCTTCTTTTTTATTGCAATCAGCGGCATGGGCAGGGTCTACTTGTCATAATGCAGCATGGTAAAGTAGCCCCTTGGAAAGCCGCCCAAAAACAGGAGTATAAAATAGGAAGCGATTTTCTAAAACTCTACTTAACACAACATCCCATTATGACAAGTAGCGGAAGAAACACAGAAAGCAAAAAAGCGCCCGCAATGGACGCTTGGGAATGGTCGTTATTCTTCTTTCTCGTCCTTCACTTTTCCCGACAGCAGCCCTGTCACCAGTGAACCAATGCTGGCGTTGCGGGCTGAAATAACGGGCCTGCCGGTTTCCTGCTCGATGGAGCGCCGCGCGTCGCCTGCAATCTTTCCGCCGCGCCGCGCAACGCCACGATTTTCTTCAAGGCCCTGCGGGTTCTGCGCTTTGGTCAATTCGGTTGTGCTCGCCTCGGCCAGCATATTGAGCACCAGCTCGAGGTCTGTCATGTTGTCGCGCAGGTTTTCTTTTGTCAGGTTTTTCAGGCGCTTGTATTCCCGCGTCGTTCTTCCGGCCCATGCCTTGGTCATTTCGTCGGTGAGAATTGCATATTCGACGCCCTTTTCTACACCGTGCGCATCCCATTGAGCGGTCAGGTCGTTTCTGATGCGAATAGACAGAAGCCGCTGATGAATCCATTCGGAAGAATACCCTTTTTTCAGGTAGGTGTCAAAAGCGCGGTCTATCGCCTGCTCTGGATCAATGGTTTCCTCAATACGCTCCGCGCCTACGCGGGAAAGCCACTGCTTAAAAGGCTCCGCTTTAGGCGATGGAATCGACTGGATGATGCGAAAAAGCTGCTCCGTCGTGGCGGCGTCAGTCAGGCGCATTTTGCCATCTGCGGCGCGCATTTTCAACTGACTACAATTTGTAGGCAGTTCGCTGCCCTCTTCCTTTAATCGAACCTTCAAAACGCTCCAATACTTCGCTGCATGGCGCGCGTCGGGCTGGTCTGTCAGCACGCCTACGACGTCCACCACAGAGAAAAACCATTCTTCGCGTTCTTCATTCCAGACAGAACGGATTGAACGTTCCTCAAATTGCTTCATCTCGCTCATGTGCATCCCTCCAAGTCATGACGGCGGCCAATACTAAACGGATTTGGGGCGTTCGTGTTCTTCGATAATTTTCAGTCCGACTTCCATGCCAGTGTCCATCTCGACCGGCTGATAATCCCCGCTGTATTCAGTGAACAGTTTGTCCAAACCGCAAACGGCTTCGTTCATCATGCTTTTATCCCTGCTGTCGATTCTTCAATCATAGTGTACATAAACGCGCAAACATCTGTCAAGCGCATTATGCTGGAAATTTATCCCGCGCTTACCACTCCCTCGGCTCCCGCCGCCGCTCGTTGCGCAGGGACTGCGGGTTGCGATACCCGCGATGGCGCGGGCGCGGCGCGTCGTCCGTCCTGTGCGTCACGCTGTACGTGTAGTACACGCGCGTATCGTCCCCGCCGCGTCCGTCCCCGCCGTTTTCCCTGTCGCGGCGGATGTCGCGCACGGCCTTGACGGTCAGCCCGATCATGCCGATGGCGACGCCTGCCAGCACAAAATAGAGATTATCCATGGCGTAAACCTCCCTTTTTCATTATGATACCGCACGCGCCGCGCGCCGTCAAGCGGCGGCGCGCGGCTGCATGCTGCGCATCGTTATTCCCATTCTTCGCGCCTCACCCAGCGATCCCCGCGCCACACCCACGGGCGGGCGCCGGGCTTGGTCACGCGAATGTCCCAGCCGTCCGGGGTGCAGATGCGGCCATAGCTTTTCACGATCTCCACGTCCTCGGCGCGGTAGATGCAGGGCTTGTGCCATCCCTGCCAGTTGTCCCAATACTCCATGTTGCGGGTCGCAATGATCTTCGCGCCGTGCAGGCTGTCGCTCTCGCCGATCCAGCTGCTTTCATACTGTCCGCCGATTACCTGATACTTTTTCATTGCTTCTTTCCTCCGTCAATCTCGTTATGTTGCATGTTGATGATGCGCTGCGCCCCGTCAGACGACGGCGGCGCATTCCAGCAGCTCGCCGCCCTCGGCGATGGTCTCGGCTTCCAGGCGGGCGCGCTCGGGCGTGGCGGCGGTGATGGTCAGGCGCACCACCTGCCCTGCGGCCAGGATGGCCACGGCGTAGGGCTTTTGCGCGGGGAAGATGCGGGCGATGAGGCATTTGGCTGTCATTTTCATGGTGTAACGCTCCTTTATCGATTGTGTGATGCGCCTGCCGGTCGTTGCGAGCAACCGGCAGGGCAGGAAATCAAACGCCCTGGGCGGCGTTGCGGTCAGGGCAGCTTATACACGGTTCCGTCGTTCCAGTCGGTGACGCACAGCCGCCACTTGCCCGAGTGATCCCAGGTGATCTGCGACGGCTTGCGCACGAACGGCTTTTCATCGCCGGTCTGGAGGGTCACGCTCTTGTCCGTTGCACGGATGATGCGGAACTCCAGCCGTTCGGCGGCGCGTTTTTCACCGTTCCAGCGGGAGCAGGTGAACGTATCGCCAACCTTGAAGGGGTGCGGCTCGGCGGCTTTTTCCTCGGCGCTGACAATGCCGTCGATTTCCGCGTAGGCTGCCGTCAGCGCAACGCCGTCAACGCCGGTCTGATAGGTGATGTTCTTCGGGCCGGTGGAAACAACGCGGCACGCGCCGTAATGCTTCACCTTCACAATATAGCCAGGCTTGATATTGCCCTGCGAATACGTCACGCCGCCGAGGGCGTCCAGCGCGTCCTGGTAATAGCCGAGCTTGTCAAGCTGCGCTTCCATGCGGTCAAGCGTGGTTTCGATCCACTCGTTCACGGTATCCAGCGTGAGCGGCTCGCCGTTATAGCGCGTGAGCTGCGCGCCCTGCTCGATTTTTTGCCGCGTCGCGCCGTATTGCTCCACGTTCTTTTTCAGCTTGCGCAGGGCGGTTTCGCATTCGGCGATGCGGCGGCAGATGAAGCCCTTGTCCTTGAGCTCCCTCTGCGCGGCGGCGTCGCGGGCGGTGGCGGCACGCTCGCGGTAATAGGCGGACTTGTTGAACTCCTTGAAGCCCGATTCGTAGGCTGCGAACATGCGCTCACGCCGGCGGGTAAAGGCGCGTCCGGCGCTGGAATTGATGTTCGGCTGGGTGAAAAACGCGACGTCGCCGCGCATGTCGTTGATGGGCTTTTGCAGCGCTTCGCCGCGCGCCGCTGCCGCGTCTGCCGCGCATTCAAAACGTTCTGCGCGGCGTTCCGCCTTGGCCGTTTTGCGCTCCTGCTGCTCGGCGAAGCTCAGGCGCTCGCCGGTCTTCCCTGCGTCCGCAAGGCCCAGCGCCTTTGCGATCTGCTCGGCGCGCCAGAGATTCGGCTCCTTGCAGCGGCTGATCCAGCAGCCGGAGCGGCGGCCCCACAGAAAAGCGCCCTTGATCTCGCGCTTCTGCTCGTCGGCAAGGCCGTCATAATCGGCTTTGTCGAAGTGCAGCTCCAGCTTGCCGGTTTCCTGGTTGCGCACATAGTAGCTTTCGCTCCGCGCGGCATGGGCGAAGCGGGTAACGAACTCGTCCGGGGTAATGGTCAGCATCTCATTGTCAACGGTCATGGTGTGTTCCTCTCTTTCTTCTTTCGGTCAATCGCTCCGCGCGGCGTTGCGCCGCGTCAGTCCATCTGGTAATACATGCCGCACACGTAGCCCTGCGCCTTGAGGGCGCGGCTGAAAGCCTCGGCCATCACGGTGCGGCGGTTGCCCTGGCCGTGCTGGCAGCCGCAGATCACCAGCGCCTTCTCGCCATACATGCGGTGCTCATAGCAGCGCAGCCCGGCGTCCGCAATGGCCTGCTTGGCCTCGCCCAGCGGGATCCCGCTGGCCCTGTAGTCCAGCATCGGCGCGTCGAAGTTGCAGGTGCCGCCGTCGTCCTCCTGCGCATAGGCCAGGGCGGCGAGGTGGCAGCGCATCAGGGCGCGGGTGAGGCGCTCGGGGCGCTTGGGCTGCTCCTTCTCGGGGGCGGCGTACAGGCGGACAAAATCCGCAGGCGACAGGGTGATCTCGTTCGCGTCATAGTCGTACGCAATCATGGGGTGATCTCCTTTCAGGCCGCGAAGCACGCGGCGAACTCGTCCGGGCTAACAGTTAAGTCTTGTTCCAGCATGAATTTGAAGTGCGCGGCGTCGATCCTGCGCACCTGGCCGCAGCGGCGTTCGGCCAGCTCCAGCTTCTCGCTGCCGGGCTTCTCGCCCACCACCAGCAGCGTTGCGGCGGCGGGCATGGTGCTGTACGCCTTGCCGCCGTTGGCCTCGACGGCCTGCATGGCCTCGCGGCGCGTCATGCCGGGGATCGTGCCCGTAAAGGCGACGATCTCGCCGCCGAACATGTTGTTCCCGCGCAGCCCGCCCGGCAAAACGGCCGGGGCGGCGTTGGCCTGGGGCGCAGCCTGCGCCGGGGCGGCGGGCTTGGCCTTGGCCTTGGCGGCCTGGGCGGGGCGCGCCTTGGGCGCTTGGGGCCTGGCGGCGCTCTGGGTATCCTGCCGCCTGCGCAGGCGGTCGGCCTCGGCTCTGCGGCGTTCAATGTGCCGCGCAAGCTCAGCGGCTTCCTGCGCCCGGCGTTGGCGGCGCTGGCGCAAGGCGTCGTTCAGCAGCAGCCCCAGCATGCCCAGCAGCACACCGGCGATAACAAAAGCGATATCGTTCATGGTCTCGGCTCCTTTCAGCGTCCCGCCGTCACGCGGCGGCGGGCAGGCGGCAGGCCAGCGCGGCAAACTGGTCGGGGGTCACGTCGTACTCGGGCAGGCTGGGCTGGCCGGGGGACAAAATGGCCAGGGCGGCGTCGGCGGCGGGCTTTACGGGCATCAGCAGCGCGTCGCCGTGGGCGTCGCTGGCGTACAGCGGCGCAAGAGCCGTGCCGCAATAGATCGTGGCGGCGTCTGGCAGCACGGTCATCAGCTCCAGCAGGTGCGCGGCGTTTACGGCCGGCAGGCCGGGGCCAAACTCCCACAGCGGCGCGGCCTTGCGGCCCTTGGCGGCGCGCTCCAGGGCGATCAGGGCGCGAACGTCCCTGGCGGCGGGCAGCGGCACGGCGCGATAGCCGCCCTTGGCAACGTCGGGCACAATGGCCGACAGGTTGATCGGCTCGCCCGCGTCGGCGGGGCGAGCTTCCAACGGCAGCGGCTCGGTCAGGCGATACGCCCGGTAGCCGTCGCATACGCACTGGCGGCCCTTCTCGTCCTTCCAGGCGTAGTGCAGCGTGGTGCGGGCGTTGGTCTTGCGCACGGTGCGCAGCAGGCCGGTGATCACTTTCAGGGCGCTGCCCTGTTTGTTCTCGGCGGCGATCTCGCGGCGCAGCTGGGCGGCCAGATCGTCGGACAGGACGCGCAGGGCGGCGTGGCGCGAGGCTTCGCCTTCCATGCGCAGGATATCGTTCACGCGGGTCAGGATGCTTTCGGTGGTCATGGCATAGTCCTTTCTGCCCGATGCGGGCGGTAAAATGGCCGGGGCGGCGTTACTCCGCGCCTACGTCGGCGAGCTTTACACGGCGATGCCTGCCGTCCTTGCCGTACCACGCCAGGGCGGGCGTCTCGTCTGCGCCGCCTGTCAGGATCTCGGACAACAGATACGCCCAATCGCCGGCCGGCACAATGGCCGCATCGTGCGCAATCGTGAGATAGGGGCGCAGCTCGGCAGGGATGCGCACCACGCGCGGCTCGGATACGGCGGCGGTGGCGGCGGGCGCCATGGTGTACACGCATTGCTTTTCTGCGGCGAGCACGCCCCAGTTGGCATAGATTACAACGTCCATGGAGTTGTCCGGGTTGATTACGGGGTACCTGCTCATATCGATCATGGTATTGTCCTTTCTGCCCGCGCACCATGCCCACGGGCGGGCATAATCCAAATGGCTGGGGCGGCGTTGGCCGCGCTCAGGCGGCGAGACCCGCGAGGGTCTGCGCCAGCGCCTGGGCGGCCTTGTACGCCTTGCACGTGAGGTGCTTGTTATAGCTGCCCATGCTGGGCGAGTAATAGAACCGGGCGGCGTCCACGGCGGCGGCCTGGGCGGCGGTGGGCTTGGCGTCGAAGATCACGCGGGTGCGCTGGGCGTCGCCGTCGAACACGATGCGCCAGCCCTTGCCGGTGATCGTGCTGCCGATCCACGCCTTGCAAACGGCCTGGGCGGCGTCGGCAGCGGGCTTGCAAACGGCCTGCGCGGCGTCCTGCACGGGAGCGGGGGTCTGCGCCTTGGGCGCTTCCACGGGGGCGGGCTTGGCCTTGGGCTTGGCAGCCTTGGGGGCCTTGGGAGCCTTGGCAGGCTTGGCATCGGCCTGCACGGGAGCGAAAGCCTGCGCCTTGGGCGCTTCCACGGGGGCAGGCTTGGCCTTGGGCTTGGCAGCCTTGGGGGCCTTGGCGGGCTTGGCAGCCTTGGGCGCATCCTGCACAGGGGCGGGAGCCTGCGCCTTGGGCGCATCCTGCACGGTGGCGGGCTTGGCAGCCTTGGGGGCTTCCGCGGGGGTAGGATCGGCCTTGTGGGTCTCGGTCTCGGCGGCCAGCCTGGCGGCGGCCAGGGCGTCCGCATGCATGGGCATGTCCTGCGTGATGTGCATCCGCACGGGGATGCGCTGCGCGCCGGGCGCGGCCTGCACGCCGGTGAACACGTACACGTCGCCGCCGCGAGCGACGGAGTAGGACGCGCCGAAGGTGCGGCCGTTTACGGTCATGGTCGTGGGGCCGAAGCTCCAGGTGGCGGTGGTGGTGGCGGTGATCTTGGCTGTCATGTTGATATCCTTTCCGCGCCGTGATCGGCGCTGTGCAGTTTTTGCTTGGCCGGTGGGCTTTCCCTGCCGACGCAAAAATCATAGCACGGTTTTCGGTCCCGTGCCGGAAATGGTCGTTTTTCAGCCCAGATTACTCCCCTACGGGGAGTAAAAAAATTTTTTTCGGCGGCAACGCGCATGTGCGTGGATAGAATCCCCGTAGGGGATTCATCTTTCGCGTGCGAGGACTTTGCCGCTTTCAAGCCCTGGCCGCCTGCTGCCGGTGATCGCTCGCCCCGATGCTGCCACGCCCTGACGGTGATCGGCTGCCTGCTGCTGCCACGCCCTGCCGGTGGGATCGGCTGCCTGCTGCCGCCGCGCCCTGCCGGTGGGATCGGCTGCCTGCTGCCGCCGCGCCCTGCCAGGGGATCGCGCCGCCCCGATGCTGCCACGCCCTGCCGGTGATCGCCCGCCCCGATGCTGCCCACGCCCTGCCGGTGATCGGCTGCCAGCTGCTGGCGATACGCTCCGCCCCCTGCCGCGCGTCTCCCCATGTAGCAACCCTACGGGTTGCTCTTATCCTGCGCGCCCGTTGCCCTGCCCTGCGCCGCCCACCCCGCAACCCCTATGGGGTTCCCCTGCGCTCCGCACCCCGCGCGCCCTGCACCCCGCCGTAACCCCTACGGGGTTGCCGCCCCCGCACCCTGCGCCCTGTGCATCATGCGCCCTGCGTCTCCCCATGTAGCAACCCTACGGGTTGCTCTCATCCTGCGCCTGCGCCATGGCCCGCACCCAGGCAGCGCCCGCCTCCCGCGCCCCCCTCATGCTCTGCGCCCCCAATCGCATGCACTACGCAACTCTCCCGTTAGTACTAAGGTACTGTAGCAGTAAGCGCGCGCGAGCGGTTGCGCCGAGCCCGGATTTCCGTTAGTTAATGCAAATTTTTTATGGATTTCATTCATCTTTAAGCTGA
>ERZ827150.1165-NODE-1165-length-34130-cov-122.030022_pt1 | contig 34130 bp, 32 predicted proteins | sample MGYA00519779_ERZ827150 | MGnify/ENA primary metagenome ERZ827150 (study PRJEB31778, sample SAMEA3449267) | human gut metagenome | biome: human gut; feature: human-associated habitat; material: faeces | place: United Kingdom | collected 2010/2012 ...
CGACAAAAAAAGCAGGGATACAAGCCAATGTTTCATAATGACGGTTTTTAAACGAAACACAGGAGGTAAGAGGCAGGAGGTTTCTCCTGTCTCTCTTGTGTGAACTATGCGCAGATTACCGTATAACTTCCTTGTTGCCAACCGGCCCGATTGAGTTCAATCTCCATCCTCACAGTAGCACCAGCTGTTGTCTGCCCCGGGAAATCTCCATGAGCAATTTCTTCTCCGTTCGCTTTGCTGTAAGCACGGCAGGCTGTACCGCCTTTCACTTGGTTCATCTGCTTCTTCGAGAGCTGCTGTGCTGCAAAATCTTTCATCGTTTTCATAGTCGTAGTTTTTTATCGGTTTAAAATTTGCGTTGGTCCGGACCTTTGCGTCTCGACAGGTGTTCGGAACTGCCGTTTTCCGCCATCGGCTTCACTCGATTCGGAAAAAGTTGCTTATCTTTACGACGCCTTTCTGCGTTTTAGTTAAACTTTTGAGCTGTCACACTCGGTTTTGCTTCCTCGTGGAAAGGTTCTTTTGTTGTCACGGGCTGGCGAAACCCAATTCGAACAGTCTACATTGCGTTGCGTCAAAATAGATATTTCAAATCCTCCACATCATACGTATCCGGCAAGCGGCGGTTGTCCACCAGAACGGTCGGAGTTCCCTCGATACCGACTGCCTGACAATAGGACCTCTGAGCCTGCAAGATTGAGATAGCCTGCGGATGAATCTTGGTCCGAACAATCATTTCACGCCGTTCGTACCATATTCCGATTTGTCGGTCAGCCTCTGCCCAACCTTTCGTAATCCATGTGGTGATTATCAGCAGGGCCGCATCATTCGAAAGGTGGTCCCCGTCGTTCACGGCAAACAGCAGCTCAACCCGGCAATCACCCAGCAGGCCGAGTTGCCGATGAACCCGGGCACATTTAGGACACGAAGGATTCATCACAACGGTAACGGTACGCCCGCTCTCAACTCCGTTATGGAGCGGGGAGGCCGAACCGCTGCGGACCGGCTCCTCCCGACAACGGGCAAGCTGAAGCTCGAACAAATCCGAATCACTCAGCAGGTGTTCCCGAAGAGCCAGAAGCCGCGGCATCTCCACGGCCATTTCCGCCTGGGTAACGGAGCGTCTGATTCCCAACACCATACATGCGAAGACCACACAATATCCAGCCACATCAATCCAGAGACCCCGTTCCACGACTTTGTCGGGTCCGAAAAACAACTCCACACCGAAATCAGCCAGCAGTACCGCATCGATTGCCAGACACAACGTACACCATCGTCGATGACGGATTTGCCAGCCCAGCGAATAGACAACAAAGGGAATGGCCAATACATCAAGCCACCGGAAGAGGGCAGCAGGATTCTCTGCAAGGAAGAGTCCCCAGAAGAGCGATGTGGCAAAATAGGCCAACGACAATTCGCCGAGTGAAATCCAACCGAAAAGTTTGGCTCCGGCCGACTGGAAGACCGCATTGCAGTCGGCGTGTTTGCCGAGCCGGCAAAAGGACTGTGCAAGGTGCGGATTGAATGACGATTTGGCAATCACCAGCAGCGAAACGGCACATCCAAGCATCTTGACCGGATAACGCAAATCCTCCCACCCAAGCGGTTTCAACAACAAGCCGAGACCAAGCAGCAGAACGAACAGTCCGGCAAACCAATAAACTGCAGTCCGGTCGAGGAAGGCCAGCAGCTGTTTGAACCAATAGGCGAACCAGGGTATCTCGTTCGACGCATCGCCTTTTTCCGCCAGGAGCACCGTGCCGTCCCAAGCGCTGCGAAACCACTCTTCCGGAACCTCAAGCCGCCGACCTGAACAGGTCCGCAGACAGAACTTCCGGCCAGACCTGTCCCTTTTTTCAACAAGATAGAAAGGATATTCCGTCTTACCGGCTGCCACGATATAGGCGCCGTCAATCTCGGCAAGTTGTTCGAACTCCAGCTTGCAGACCAGATTCGGCACCTGCAGTTCGTCGAGTGTATCGCTTAATGCACGGATGCTGTGCGGTAGCGGATGACGGGAGCAAGCCGTGGCCAGCCTCAATGCATCACGTTGAATACCCTGTTTCCGCAACAGGGTATTCAACAGATATACCGACGGAGGTTTCATGATGAGAATTCTCTTACATAAGATTCAACGTTCCGAACCCTTCATAATTCGAACCGATAATTTGAATCGTATAGATATCGCCCTCCGACATATTGACGGTCATATATACAATGCTTTCAATAGTTGTATTACAACTATGGCTTGCAATACACTGGTTCATTCCATTCAGGACATAAACCGTTACATTACCCACCCCTTCATGGAACGTTAGCTCTAGCAAGTTCCCGGTAGGGGTATACCAGGCATCTACGGTTTCCCCCGCAGAGCGGGTCTGGCCCGTCCCTTTTCCTCCGAGTCGTTTCACGTCTCGGATGTAGATTTCTTCCGTCTCCGAATCTTGCAATGTAATAGAGGCAGCAGAGGCCGCTCCACTAGAAATAAATAATCCACTCAACAGGATTGCTACATATAAAAACGTGTTTTTCATATAAAATATGTTAGGGTTTTAGGTTGCATGAATGTATAATAAAGAAGACTATTCCGCAAGAATCCTGACCGCGCTCCATATCATACCTGCCAGGATTTAGCACTGAAAAACAACCAGTTACAAAGGCAATTCTCACACTGGCACTTCTTTACGACTGGATATTTGTGTATATATATGAAAATAAGGAACTTACACCACACATATGCCTGTGATGAAATATTTTTTGCACAAATGAAAAAAGCGACGAATTATTTGTTAATTCGTCGCTTTTGCTATCAATCTGAGACTCGTTATTCCTCGTTTTTCCTCAATTCGGCTATTTGCCTGCTGATGAAATCTTCAATCTTCTCCTCCTGCGAGAGATGTAACTTGCGTCTCAAACGGCTTCGTTTGTTATAAAACGAACCCAAAGTTGAATAGTCATAGAGGTAACAGATGCCGGCATGGGAAAAGCCAAAGCACATGAGGGCACATAAATCTAAATCATGTTTGTTCAAATCCGAGTATCGGGCTTTAAGATAATCGATGATTCCGAAATATTTCTGATTGACGATGTATTGCAGGTCATAGAGTGCATATTGCGAGTTTGTATCCACGGCCATGTACCTTTTGAACTCACGGACGAAATTCGCCGGTTTGATTGCCGGTAGCTTTTCAACCAGTTGATGCAGACCGGACAACCGCTCTTCGATGGCCTTGCTCACCTTCGATTCCCGCTCGTTGGAACAATCAAGCATCTGCCTCACATGTAGGAACCGATTGGACAGGTCGTCGTAGACCTGATGCAGATTATCCAATTCCTGTTTCAACAAGGCGCGCTCCTCGCGGACCTTCTTGTATCGACGGGTCCAAGCATATCCGACGAGGACTACGATAAGAGCCAAGATAATCAGGATGAAAATCATACCTGCCATCTGAACCTGATGTTTCAATCGAAAAGACTCCAGCGATGCCTTGAGCAGCCGATTGTTGTACTTCTGCTCCACCTCTTGCAGGGCTGTCTGCTGCGTGACTTGATTCAGCGAGTCGGCCATATGCTGGTACAAACGGCTGTAGCGAAGCGCCTGCTCGAAGCGGCCGCAATCAGATTCAATCCGGGTCAGCAGCGCATAACATCCGGCAATTTGATGGTCCGTAAACTCATGTCTGTTGGCAAGAATAGTCTGTCCGCACAACCGAGCCGAGTCCAATTCTCCCGCCTTCTGATAGATGGCAAGCCAGGTCCCCGCCGCAACCGGAGGGTGTGGTTCACCGTAATAATCGAAACAGATTTTTCGAAAAGAGTTCTTTATGGAATCCACTGGATTGCCCTCTTCCAACCGGATTGAAATCAAATTGCCGTCGATTGCATAGGCAGCATTCCTATCACCGAGAGTCAGGTATAGCTTTTTGGCTTCCTGCCAACTCTCCTTTGCCGCGGCAAAATCTCCGGTCAAATAATAAATATACGCTTTATTGTTCAACGAAATCGCTTCATTGCGCGCGGCTCCAGCCTGATGGAAACACGCTCGGGCCCTTTCAAAACGCAGCAAAGCATCCTCTTGGAGGTATTCATCACTATACAGATTTCCAATGCGACTATGAATTAATCCCTGCAGGTAACTGTCATTTGTATTGACCGCAAAGGCCTCCGCTGCAACCAACGACTTCATTGCGACATCGGTATCATGCAGATTGGCATATACACATCCATAATAATAATGAGCCAGAGCTTTCTCCTGTTCGGACCCCTTGCGATTATAATAATCCACCGCCAGATGAATCAGAGAATCGCTTTGGAGTTCTATTTGATTCTTGTCTAAGGCCTGCGTATAAAGAAGAGCAAAACGAGCCTTGCCGGACCTGCTTGATATCTCGTCAACATCCAAGGATTTCAATATGGACAGAGCCTGTTCGGGATGGTCGAACATTAATTCGGCTGCCGCATCCAATTTGTTCGATTGATTCCGGCTTTCCCCGCAGGACATACACCCTAATAAAGCACCGATAAGCAATATGTAATATTTCATGGGTACGTTTTGATGATACTTCAAAGATACGAAATATTCTCTTCCCTCCAGATATCCCCAAGGACAACAAACGGAGAAAATCAGATAATATTCCTTTTACAATCAACCTGTTAATTTCTGATAGTGACCGTACGGTCGTCGGCATTGCCCCTAATTTGCTTTGCCCATACATCGACAAGTTCTTGAAGTCCCGACCAGCGACGGAAGCGGTCAACGAGTAGTACGCAAACCAATTGTAACAGGACCAATAACGGTTCAGTTCCGGAAATACGATTCCCAGGGTCCGGGCAAACCGGACAATCTTCTCCAATGCCCGCAAATCATCCTCCTGCTGCATACTTGTCGATTTAAGGGCGACAAGACAACAAAGGAACGAGGCGGCTTGCCTCAACTGACCTTCCAAGTCAGCGATGGTCGGCAGGGATGGTGCTCACTACCCCACTCCCGCAAAACACCGAACGGTCGAACTTCCGTTTACTTCTGACTTAACTCAACCAGCGTACCCCGCAACGTATCAAGGAAGTGGGTCAAACGGTTCTTGCGATTCAGGACGGCCCAGCGGCAATTGTCCGGATTCTTGAAACTCGTATTGCAGAGCGTCTCAAACTCGCGGATTACCTGCATAAAGGTGGCCGGGGAGTCGTCCTGCTGGCAGAAGAAACCCACGGCCGACAAGGCGGCGATCACCTCCATCAGGTCGGAATTGGTGAATCGCTTCGAGATTTTCAGCGGCGAGTGACGCCGCTGCGCGGCAATCTCCCGGATTCCCGGGTACTTTAGCTGCAGGTAAATCATCTGCTTCTCGAAATCCACCAAAGAGAGCGATGAGCGGATCAACAGGTACTGCAGCGAGGTAGAATCGTTGTAGTTCTCCAATAGTTGAACTAAAGTCTCGCGAATCCGGGCCAACAGCTGCAACGAGTCCAGCCTAGAACACTCTTCCTGTTTGGATATTTGTTGGATACGTTCTGCAAAACAATTGTATGTGTGCTGAATATTTTGACGGGAATGGCACATCTCCTCAATCAGCATAATCAACTCGTATCCACGGTCTTTTACCTCTTGTACCGGCATAACTACTTTGGTTTAGTTCTGAGGCAAAATTCAGTATTCCCAAAATAAAAAAGAATACACATGTACAGACATATGTATTCTTTTTATTTCTATCTTGCTGATTATGAACGATTATTTTCTTCATAATTCCGCAAGGCAAATCGAAGGGCGTCTGTAAATCGGGTTATGTGAATTTTTCGGTTCAAAACCCTTCGCTTAATATCTTGCGGGTCACCCAATTTAACATTTAACATCTTCTCAAAAACAATAACGATTTGATTAAACGATGCCTCCGAGCCGTCCGCTAACACAATGGGATTGGGGCCCAAAAGATTGATTCCGCATAATAACTCGGCAAGACAGATTGCCGGATACTTTTTCGACCAATAGAGAGGTGAAGAAACGACGTCGTCACAGGAGACAAATTGTTCGGGATATTTGAAATTCCAGTATAAAATCTTGTTTTCTGCCTTAATCAACTGTTCTGCTTTAATAGCATAGGTCATCATATATTCGGGCATACCTGTTGCTTCCATCTGTTTACAGATAGCTTGCACCTCTATTTGTGTATAATTCAATATGCGAAGTGCATTTTTTTTATCTGCCCTATCGCATACCGACGCAACAACAAGCGCAAAATCCTGAAATATGTTTTCCAGTTGATTCCGTTCGGGAACGTTGTGCCGGGTTGTTTTCAATAATGTCTGAATAAATGGGGTTTTGATTAAAATATCCATATATGTTTCTTGACAGCAGGTACATATGGCAATAACACAAACTACACCTGCTCATTTTTTCCTAATGAACACATGTACACAAAGAGATTACGACAGATTACACCTGCCGAGTCAGAATACTTGCTGGAAATTTATACTAACCGAATGCGACAAAGGTAGCGATTATTTACTTACAGCCAAATCGCCACGAAACTTTTTTGAATAGACTGTCACTTGGAATCTTGCGGGAAAGTTATTGGAGCAAAGAAATCACTGAGAGACAAGGCATAGAAGGTGCAGAAACGCGCAATGGATTCCAGAGACGGAGATTTTTGCATACTTTCATAATCCCAAATTTTCAAGTGCGTATTGTGAGCCAGAAACTCCTGGGTATGTCCATTTTGCTCACGAATTTCGCGCATCCGACGAGCAATAGCCTCTATCAATATGGGATTTGTACGTTTCAGACCTCTATTTTTTTGCAAAAGAAAAATTTTTTCAATCTTTTTAGTTCCCCCATAAAGGGGAAATCCAAGGATTTTATATCTTTGCAAAAAAGGAATATGAAAATAAATGTTATCTTTGCATAAAAGAAACTCGGCTTGTCCGATTAGATAATGACATAATAGAGTAAACAACTCTATACCTTAATACAAACTTTGGGAGCCTCGCAAGAGGTTGTTTAATCTGGGTATAATAGTTGTCAGTCTCGGTTATGTCCTGCTCGCTATGAGCAGGGCTGGCTGGGGCGTAGGACGACTTCCAGATTAAGGTTCCCAAGGCCTGTATTAAGGAGTTGACACCGCGCCTCCTTTTTATAGATACCTTATCATAAAAAATAGCGCAAAGAAAAACGACCTGTTTGACAGCAACAGGTCGTTGGCGGCACCTACAGGTTATAGTTAACAATGAATAAATTACGCTTACATTGCGCAATGATCTGAAGGTGTCGCCATCTTAGAACACAATATGGGCCTAAATGAGAATAGGCCATGATGTGATAAAATATTTTTTATTTTTAAAACGTTCATTCATCATAAGAAAAGTTGTCAGCAAAACCCATTAGCCGATACAATTTCCCGATTTCGGACAACAGCAGATGACAACTTTTCTTTTTGATACAAAAACGGGTACTCTCCACAAAGAAGAATACCCGCGCCGAATTACTTGATTTCCCGATTTCGGACAACAGAAACAGATTCTCTCGAGGTGTTACTGGGCATTGACATCATCCATGGTGATGTCATGTCCACCCGCTACGAACGTCCAGTCCTGCGGACGGTCTCCGGCATTGGAAGGCGTGCTGGCAACGGAAACGGACAGTTCTCCCCATGCGCCATCGGCTATCGCGCTGAACAACTGAGTCTGATTTCTATCGGAAGTTCTCCGCAGATTGAAGTGCATGATTGCACCATAGCCATTTTCAGCGACACTATACGCATTATCACCATAATTAGAGATGGCAATAGTTGAAAAACTATTACCTAAATTTATTGACTCGGGTGCAAATTGAGCTTTACCGACTCCAGAGACTCCAATATATGTATTATAATATGCGAAATCCGAATAGACATAGTCGATCAGGGCTCCGGCATCAGCGCCAATCTGCGACGATCCATAATTTCCATATTGGAATAAGGTAATCAGTTTGTCCGCCGGCATTTCAGCGTGCAGTTTCTTGATAAGATTGCCGTAAGAGCCCTGGACCGTGGAAGTAACTTTCGAATATTCATCGTCGAATCCGATACCGTCCAGCCCGTATTTCTCCACGGCATGGGCCAGAATCTTGGCAAACTGCGTGGCCTGCGTATCGTTCAGGTTGGTGAAACCGATTCCCTGATGGTCGCCGAGGATGGTCAGAATCACCTTGATTCCTTTATCCTGCAACGGTTTGATGTAAGTCAGATATCCATCGTTCTCCATCAGGTTGGTCATCTTGTCGTTCAGATAGAGCACCGGCTCCGTCACGCCATTCACGGTACGCTTGTGAATGTTCGCTGCAAACAGTTCGACAATATCCGCATAGGGTTCCCCATTGGGAAGTACATAGTCGCCCGCGTTAAGCGGATTCACATCGTTGGTCTCAACGTAAATAGTAACCTTCGGCGTCTTGTCTCCATAGGCTCGGGTTACGACAGCATCATTCTGTCCCGGCTCCATAGCAGGTTCCTCTGCCTGCTGGCAAGCACCCATAAACATTGCTCCTACAAACAGAGTAGCCATAAGTTTCAAAGTCTTTTTCATAACGCATTAAGTTTTTAGGTTAATTTTTTGTTTCACACATCGGTGAATAGTGAGAGAGTAGGGAAGCTTGTTTCTGTTGACCTAATATTTCAATTTACCAGTCTTTCACCCATTTCCCATATCCAGATTTATCTTCTGATGGCAAATAGGAGAGTTGATTTGTATCCAATCTATATGTATAACCACTTCTTGATCCCAAAATATATCTGTTTTCATCATCTACATAAGTACAACATGTTGCAAAGGTTACATCCCACGCTGTCTCATAGTTATCCTGCAAACTGGTCCTTAAGTCATCAAACACAATAATATTGTTGGGTTGTTGTCCATTCATAACCCAATCAATCATAAAAGTAGGATCTTTCATCATACTTTCTTCTTCTGTTTGAGATTGCGGATAAATCGGGAAATTAACACATCCAAATTTCGATGGATCGAGCCCGGCAATCGGTTTCTGGGTATAGGCCGAGACATAGCTCTCATCGGGATGCCACGGGTCAAGTAGTTGCACCGCTTCCGTATTTTTGTTATAACCCGACCAGGCATAATCGAGGTAGTCGCCTACGGAGATTCCGCCCGTTGCTTCCGTATCCCAGAAGGTTTCGGTCGGCTCCTCGTAGACGGTCAGCGTCAGCAACTTGTCCGTGCCAAGGGCTTCGCGCATTGCCTTGACGAGTTTCGGATAGGAAGTCGTGTTCATTTCCGGCATTCCCTCCACCGTTCCGTAACCCGAATTGCGGTCCCACAGGTTGATGCCGTCAAGGTTGTAGGTTTCGACCACCGTCTTGACTTGTGCTACGAAATCGGCAATCTGTGCGTCCGTCAGGTTGCAGAAACCGAGGCCCGTGTTGCCGCCTTCCAGACTGATGCAAACCTTTCGGCCAGTTTCCTGTAACGGCCAGATATATTTCGACGCATGGCTCAAAACATACGTCATATCGTTCCCAAGATCCAGTTTGGCGCGTCCGGACGTTTCATCGAATTTGATAGTTACTGTGCGCAGATTGATGATATTTCCAACCGTGCCATACCATGCAACCGTCGATCCTCGCGCAAGTTTTTTCTCCATAAGGTAATCCTGTACCAAAAGTGGCTGGTAATCCTTCGTGTTGATGTAGAATACAAAGAAAAGATCTGAGCCATCGTGCAAATCATAATCTCCGGGTTGAGGATCACGAATAGTCAGTATATAATAGAGCGTTTGGTTTTCATCGGTTGTTCCTTCGGGTGTTACGGTCACCGGTAATACATATTCTCCGGCAGTCAGGCCTTCTGACAAAATGCGGATTCGTTTGGAGACGGTTCGTTGATCATTTGCTTCCAGTTCCAAAGTCTGTCCGTCCGGAAAATCATAGTTCGTTTTTGGTAGCAGTTCGCATTCTGTCTCATTTGCTGTATTAAACCCTTCGACAAGCGACTCGTCGATGCGGAGTGTTATAGTCGTACCTGTAGCGGCAGGTTTCGTTTGTTGGTAGTAAAAATCGCGTGTTACAAATCCCTTGCCTGCGGTCAAAAGCATATCAATAGTATTCCCAGCCGTGGCATTGCTTCGCAATTTGCCGAAAGTTGTTTCAATGACATCTTTGTCGGGTAGTTTGCCACCATTTTGCTCCACGGGATCCGTCTCGCAGGCTGTAAAGCCTGCGAGAACGGCCGCTGTGAAGAGCGTCATTCCTATTGTTTTGAAGATCTTGTGATTCGTTTTCATGGTTTACTCCTCCGTTTCGTTGATTTTCGGAATTTCGATGCCCGTAGGCCATACGATATCGGTTTCGGCCACGCCGTCGTTGCCGTACATTGAGTAGTCCTTGACGGTATTGCCGGCCCCCTCGTTGAACTTCCAGTAGCCCAAGAGGGTCGGGTCGTCGGCCGGGTTCTCGATGTCGTACATGTTCTCCCAAATCTGCTCGGGCGTCCGTGCCACGGACCAGACGCGCGCCTCGGCAATCTTGCCGTTCAGCGGGCGGTATTCGTCATAGGATTTGCCGATAAAGAACTGGTAGGCGTCGCCCAGCGAATTATAGCCCGTGTCCTCGGTCTCGTACTGCGATTTCTGATCGTCGGGCGTGGTATTCCACAGGTCGTAGAGGGCACGCATCGCCAGATTGATTTGGTTCTTCTTGCTTGGAATGGCAATTCCGACGCCGGTCTCCTCGCTCTGGATCTTGCCGTCGACATAGACGCGCACGGTCTGCGTCGTCTGGTCGTAGGTGCAGGCCACATGGTACCAGCGTCCCGTAGAGAGACATTTCGTGGCATCACTCGACGGGAATTTACCGAAATTCGAACCACCTCCGGAACCGTCGAACTGCAACTGCTGGCGCTCGAAGTTCGTGTCGCCGATGCGCAGCAAGAGGTACTGCTCGACACCCATTACCGAAGAAATACTTACTTTATTGGTGTTTCCGTCGGAGGTAACGGTCGAGGTGGCGAACTGGTCAATATAGATCAGCGCCTCATAGGTCATGGCCGTAAGGCCGTTCCACGCCTTGCTGTTCTCGCCGTACTTGTCGAGGGTCGGGAAGTTGATCCAGTTGCCCGCGCCGAGCTGCGCCGCCACGGTAATGGCCGAGGAGCGCTTCACCACGTACCAGGCCACATCCGAACCACCCAGCACGTCGATTGACGCACCGCTGATGCGCACCGGCACCAGATAGGTCTCATCAAGCGGCAGGGCACCCGTCTGCTCCTCGCCCTCGCCCATGAGCTCCTTGAGCTGCAGCGTCACGACCTCCGAGACGGTGCGTCCCGCAGCAATCGTCGCGGTTTCGGACGAAAGGGCGTAGTATTTCGCGTCGAGCATCGGCCATGAGGTGCCGTAGCGGGCGTTGTACGCCGCCACAAGCGACGGGTCGACCTCAAGCGAGACCTGCACGTCCTGCCCCGCCGGATAGGTCAGCGCCGCCTGCAGCGTGCAGTCGTACGTCGCGCGGTTGTTGCTGAACGTCGCAAGCTGCACGGGGCTCGTCTGCGAGACATTCAGGTAGACCACGTTGCCGAACTTGTGGTCGTCGGCATCGTACCGCTCGCAGGCCGTCAGCGCCCCGAGCAGCACGAAAAGTGTTATGAGGTATCGTTTCATGGCTCTCTTATTTGGAAGGGTTCAACGTCTGGATGGCCTCGCGGATTGTGCTGTAGTTCCGGTCGGCGTGGTAGTAGTCCCCGGCGATGTTGTAGGCCGCAAAGCCCGCCAGCGGGCCGTACTCCACCACGCAGCGCGCCATCAGCTCCACGGCGGCATACTCCGTGCGGTCGGCGTCCTGCAGCGGCGCGTCAATCTCGGCGGCCAGCAGCAGCCTATCGGCCGCAATGCCCGCATAGCCCGTGGCATTGAGCACCTGCAGCCGTACGTCGGTGGTGTTTTCGGCCTTTTCGGTATCGAGGACCACGTAGTCGAGCTTTGCGCGGTCGGCGGCAGCCACCGAAAGCGGGTTGCCCTCGAAGACGAGCAGCTGGACCTCCGTTTTGGCGGCCGAGAGCGTCGCGACGAGCGTGGCCGTGGCTGCGGCGTCGAGCGGGTCCGCGGTGAACGAGTAGCCATCCAGGCCGTTCGCCGCGACGGAGGCAATCACCCCGTCGAGGTAGGCTTTGAGGGCCGCTTCGGAGGAAAATTCCGCCTTGCGGGCCGCGTAGTCCACCTGGTAGAGCACCCGCGTCCCCTTTTCGCGCATCACGGCCATGTCTTCGGCGTCATAGGCCGAGAAGTTGTCGGCGTTGGTGAGCGAAACAATATCCAGCGAGTCGGGCAGGCAGCGCATGAAGTCCTGCTCGCTCGCGGCCTTCGCGGGCGAATTGTAGAGCCGCGCATACGAAAGGTAGTGTTCCGACTGCTTGTAGGCCCGCAGCGCCGCCGTATAGTCGGCCCACAGCGCCGGGTCCTGCTCCCAGGGCTTGCGCACGCTGTTCTCCACGCTCTCCGTCTCGGTCCAGTCGCTGCATGCGGCGGCAAGCAGCAACGCCGCAACCGGAAGAATCATTCGGTATATGCTTGTCTGTTTCATATCGGTCAGTTGTTATAGGGTTTGCAGTCCCACCATACGCGCGTTCCCATCTGGTCGCCCGTGCGGTTGCCGTTCGTCTGCTCGGCGTTGAGCTGTTGAATCGCCGCCTGCAGGTTCGTGTTGTTCTGCTGGTACTCCTCCACCGGGTAGGGAAGCCGTCGCGCACCCTGTGCCACGTCGACCCCGCCGCCCGACTTGTCGGCCACCACCGGCAGCAGCCGCGGATAGCCCGTGCGGCGGTGTTCGGACCACGCCTCCACGCCCAGCGGGAAGATGGCGATCCACTTCTGCGTGATGATGCGCTCGAGGTTCGCCTCGAAGTTGTCAGCTCCCGGGGTCCAGGCAATTGTCACGGTGCTCTGCGCCGCGGCGCTGTACGAGCCCAGCGGGTCGGTGTAGGCCGCCGGGCGGCTCGTGGCGTCGGCCACATAGGCATCGGCGCCGCTCGCACCCCGCTCCTCGAACGAGAGACGGATGGCATCCTCATAGAGCGCCTGCGCCGTCTCTTCGGAACCCCAGCGCAGTTCGTACTCCGCACGCAGGAAAGTCGCTTCGGCGGCATTGAACCACAGATAGGGAGTCGTCGACTCGACGATCAGGTTCGAATACTTCGTCATGGCCGTCGACTTGCCCGCCACGTCGATGCCGATGCGGATGCCGACATAGTCGCCCACATCGTTCGGCAGGAACATCTTCTCCACACGCGGGTCGTTGTAGCCCGTCATGTAGCAGAGGATGTCGGCACCCACGCGGTGGTCGCCCCAGTCGTTGTAGATGAGCGTCGTGCGGTTCTCCGCGGCGTGCATCGCCGCGTTATCGGCGTTCGACGTGATGACGCCCCCGGCAATCGCTTCGGCGGCCTTCGCCTGCGCCAGCTCGGGCTTCACCTCCGTCAGGCGCATCGCCATGCGAAGCTTCAGCGAGTTGGCATACTTCAACCATTGCGCGATGTTGCCGGAGTAGACCCCGTCGTAGCGGCTCCACGCATCGGACGAGAGGGTCGTGTTGCGGCCCAGCGTCGCGATGGCCTCGTCCAGCTCCTCGAACATCTTCGTATAGACCGCCTCCTGCGAGTCATACTCCACGTAGACCGATTCGTTGCTTTCGAGCTTCGAGTAGGGAATCGGACCGTAGGAGTCCGTCACCCGCTGCATGATTGCCACGCGCAGCAGCCGCGCAAAGGCGATGGCCACCTCATCGTCCGTACCGCCGACAATCCCCTTGTAGGGGGTGTAGGTTTCGGTGATGACATTGGCGAAGGGCCACTTGCGCCAGTCGGCCGAGGGGTTGTAGGTCTCGAACTTCGTCTGCCACGTATCGACCGTGGCGCCGATATAGCCCGCGAACGGCCCGCCCGTCAGCGACTCGTTGAACTGGTACATGTGCTCCTCGACGGGAATCACCAGGCCCTGCAGCGTGCGGACCTTCGTACCCGTCTTGTAGTTCAGGGCCTCCATCTGCTCCTCGGTCACCTGGTTCGGGTTGCGGTTGATATCCTCGAAATCACCCGTACAGGAGGCCAGTGCCAGCAGTGCGGCCGCCAGGAGCAGCCGGCCCGTTGTTGTCGTTATCTTTTTCATGCCCGTAGTCGTTTAGAATTGGAATTTGACACTGAAGCCGAGGCTCCTGAGCGACGGCATCATGAAGTAGTCGATGCCCTGGTAGTTCAGCCCCGTCGAGGCCACGGCCTCGGGGTCGAACGGCGCCTTGCAGTAAATCATCCAGAGGTTGCGCCCCACGAACGAGACGGTCATCCGCATCCGGTCGCGGAACCACTTCGACGGCAGCGTGTAGCCCAGCGAAAGCTCCTGCAGGCGGAAGTTCGTCGCCGAATAGGTGTAGTACTGCGGCAGGCCCGACTGCGAACCGATGGCCTGGTACCACTTCTGCGCATCGACCATCTCGCGGCCGTTAATCCACACGCCCCCGGCGTCGCGCGCCGCGGCCGAGGCCTCCGAAACACCGTACAAGTCGAGGTTGGCCTGCGTCGCCGAGTAGCAGATGCCGCCGATGCGGGCCGTGAACAACACCCCGAGATTCACCCCCTTCCACGAGAAGTCGTTGCGCCACGCCAGCATGTGGTCCGGGAAGACCGAACCCAGGTAGATGTCGTCCCCCTCGTCCGTCAGCAGCAGGTTGCCGCTCTTGTCCACCTCGATGTAGCCGTTGTCGTTGAAGCGCAGGTTCGACGTCGTATAGAGGTCGCCCAGCGTGCCGCCCTCCTTGAGGATGTACTTCGCCTTGCCAAGCCCCTTGATGTCGAGCTTCTCAAGATTCAGCGGTTCCCCCGTGATGGGATTCACGGCATTGGCCGCCAGTTCGATAATCTCGTTGCGGTTCCACGAATAGGTGAAGTTCGTCGCCCAGCGGAAATCCCGCCACGTGTTGTCATACCCCGCCGAGAGCTCGACGCCCGTATTGCGGACATGGCCCGTCTGCAGGTAGATGGTCGTATAGGAGGAGGAAGGCGGCAGCGAGGGGTCGAACGTCTGGTTCTTCGTATCGGCCCGGTACCACGATGCCGAGAGGCTCAGGTGGCGCCACAGCCGGGCGTCCACACCCACCTCGTAGGTCGTCGTCCGCTCGGGCTTCAAATCCCCGATCGGATAGTGCGTCTTGTCCTTCCAGACCCGGTTCGTGGCGTCGTACTCGTAGGTCGGGATGGTCAGGTAGCGCGGGAAGGGCATACCCACCGAGGCAATCGAACCGCGGATTTTCAGGTAGTTCAGGGCCTCGCCCGTATCCCACAGCGAGGTGGGCACCCACGACAGGCCGACCGACGGGTAGAAGAACGACGACGAGGAGGAGCCGGCAATCTGCGAGGCCCAGTCGTTACGGCCCGTGACGGTCAAATAAAGCATCTGCTTCCACCCCACCTCCACCGAGGCGAACAGGGACTGCGTCTGGTCGTGCCAGCCCGTCTTCTCGGCACGCTTCTTCGTGTCGTCCAGGTCGAAGACGTTGAAGACGTTCGGGAGTCCGTTCTCCTGGATCGGGCCCCGGTACGAAAGCTCGTCGCTCTTGACGTTGTTGATTGAGGCGCCGAGGTTGGCCTGCAGCGACCAGTCGTCGCCGAACGTCTTGTTCACGTTGACCATCACGTCGCCGTAGGTCTGCGAATCGTAGGCGCGCGCCTCGGTGTAGTGGCCGTTCCTGCCGCCGTCCGTAATCGTGGTGTTCGACGATGCGTAGAGCTTCTGCGTGTAGAGCGAGTTCATGTTGTCAATCCGCACGCGGCCCGTGACGTTCAGCCACGGCAGAATGTCGTACGAGGCCGAGAACGAGAGCATGTAGCGCTTCTTGTCCGTGTTGCGCAGGTTGCGGTAGGCTATCCAGTAGGGGTTCTGCATCCGGAGGTCGCCGCCCTCCATGTCCGACGACCAGAACTGCTCCATGAGCTTCGTACCCTCGTTGTAGCGCTCGAAGCGGCGGTAGAGGTCGAAGTTCTCGCCCCGCGGGAAGAGGTAGGCCGAAACCAGCGGGTTCGAGTAGACGCCCTGGTTGGTCATGTTCTGGTCCTGCTGGTAGATGTAGCTCGCCGAGGCATCCAGCCGCAGCCGGTCCTTCAGAAAATAGGTCGTGTTGCGGAAGGTGAAGTTGTAGCGGTCGTATTCGTTGTTCGGAATGATACCGTCGGAATTGACCGCTGCGGCCGAAAAGTAGGTCTGGTTGCGGTCCGTACCGCCCGAGAGCGTGAAGGCGTTCGTATAGACATGCCCCGTCTCGAAGAAGTCGTTCGGCGTATAGCCGTAGCGCGAGGCCGCATTCAGCCGCTCTCCCCAGCTGTAGATGTTCGAGCCGCTCCGCTGCCCGTTCAGACCCGTGCCGTAGCGGTTCTGGAACTCCGGCAGCACGAAGGGGTTCAGAAACTCCGTATTGCTCGAAAGGGTCACCTTCAAGGCGCCGGCCTCGCCCTTCTTCGTCGTAATCATCACCGCACCGTTCGCCGCCTCGGAACCGTAGAGGGCCGCGGCCGCAGCACCCGTCAGCACCGAGATCGACTCGATATCCTCCGGGTTGATGTCGGCGATCGACTCCGTAGCACCGCGCGAATCGAACTCCGTGCCGCCTCCGCCGCCGAAGTTGTACATCGGAATACCGTCGATGACGTACAGGGCGTTCGACGACTGCGAGATGGACTTGTTACCGCGCAGCACCACCTTCGTGGCACCGCCCACGCCCGACGACGAGGCGTTGATGGTCACACCGGCCACCTTGCCCGAGAGCGAATTCATGAAGTTGGCATCCTTGACCAGCGTGATGTCCGAGGCCTCGACCTGCTGGACATTGTACGAGAGGGCCTTCTCCTGACGCTTGATGCCGAGGGCCGTCACCACGACCGACTCAATCTCCGAGGTCGATTCCCGGAGCGTCACCGCGAACGAGGTCCGCGAACCGACCGGCACCGCGGCCGTCTCGTAGCCCAGATAGCTCACCTCGAGGGTCTGCGAGGAGGCCGGAGCGGGAACCTCCAGCGTGAAGCGCCCCTCGGCATCGGTCGAAACACCCAGCGTGGTGCCGCGAACAATCACCGAGGCGCCGATGACCGGCTGGCCTTTGGCATCGGTCACGCGGCCCGAGACCGTCACCGGACGCTCTTTCGAGGTATTTGCACGCCGGAACAACAGAATATTGGTTCCTTCGACCGTATAGGAGATATCCGTACCGCGGACCATCTCGTCGAGGGCTTTCTTCAGGGGTTCGTTCTCAACGTGAACAGAGACCAGTTGGTTGGTATTTACATTGTCTCCGATACCGAAAAGATAGCGGGTCTGTCGTTCGATTGCGCTGATGACCTGTTCCATTTTTACCCCATTTCCCCGAATGGTAACCCGCACATTCTGTGCATGAAGAGTGGATAGAGGGAACAGCAGGGCCGGAACGAACAAAAGAATAGACAGACGGATTTGCTGAATAATCTTTTTATTCATACATTTGTGAGTTAAGGTTCAAGTAAAAATCGGTTAGTATTTTGATTGAACTGCGGCCTGCGGGTGGTGCAACACCTGCAGGTTTTTTTATGTCAATCAAAAAATAGGAGGAATCAGGTTCTATATGAGTTTTTCCATAGGCAGTTCATTTGGGGCATTTGACATTAATGAATAAATTACGCTATCTCATTTGATAATAATCTTATTTTCGAGATCGTTGTATTCATACGTAAAATCCGAAGAGCGCTGCAGAACGCGCAAAATGTGGTCGAGACCCTCCGAGGTGCGAATCTTCAGACGCTTGTATTTAATCTCGGGCAGCTCTTCCCGTTGGATTTCGATTTCAACGTCGAAATACCTTCTTAATTTGTCAACAATCTGCTCAAAATTGTCGCCACCGAACGAAATAATACCATCGGTCCAAAGATAGTCGTCCCTGTCGTTCAGTTCTCCGAGGTACAAGTGCCCGTTCCGCAGGTTGACGACCGTATTGGGCTCCATCAGAATTTCCTCATCGTTTATTTTGTTCCGAACAGTGACGCTTCCCTCAAACAATGCAGTCGAAAACTCCTGCGTATTCTTGTCTGCAATCACATTGAAGTGCGTACCGTGTACCTCAACGTCGCAGGCATAGGTCTCGACAATGAAAGGTTGCGATGCATTGTGTGTAACCTCGAACATGGCTTCACCCTCCAGGCGGACGCGACGTTCCTTCCCGATGAAAAGCGCAGGATAGGAAATCTTACTTTTTGAGTTAAGCTCAACGGTAGTGCCATCGTGCAACGTCAAACGGACATGTTGCCCGGTCGGAGATTCGATGCAGGTCGGGCTTCCGACCATTTGCGTCAATTGGGACGTAAAAAATAGATAACATCCTCCAATAACAAGCAGCAGGGAAGCCGCAATCCCCATGGTTTGGCGGATTGCCCGTGAATGGGTGATTCGATACCAAAGGTTGGTATCAGCTTCGGGAACGGAGTCTGGTTCAGTCATAATACTGATGATGAACTTTTCATGGACCTCGTTCATGTATTTTTGGTGTTCCTCGGGATTGGCATCCAGCCAGGCGGCAATCCGGTCGGTTTCGTCGTTCGTGGTCTCACCGAGGAAAAACTTGAACAGCAAAGTGTCTGATATTTCAATTTTATTCATAATGCCGATTCTTTTGCGAGCTATTTTTTTGAGGCTATAATTTATTAATCCCTTCTATTATTAAATATCCACGAGCAGGGTGAATTCGTACCCTGCCGCGCAAATAAATATTTTTATTAAATTATAAATTTTTCTTAATTTTATAACACGCTGATTACTATATAAATATATAAAAATTTCATTTGCTCGTTTTTTAATATTTTTTTCCTATCTTTGCTCTACAAGCAGAAGGAGGAGTATGCAGGAAATTGTATCGGAGAAATTGACGCAAGAATCATTCGAACAATCTTTTCATCGGTACGAAAAGAAATTGTGTCGAATCGCATACTCTTACCTGCGCGATCAAGATGCAGCGCGAGACGCCGTGAACGAAAGTTTTACTGCCGCGTGGCGCCATCGGGAATATATCGAAATCAAAACATTCGAAGCATATTTATATCAGTCTGTAAAAAACGAGTGCCTGAAATATCGACGGAACAAGGAACTCAAAAAGGCTGTTTATGATAAGATTCTGATGAAGGAACGGTGCGTGATGGATTACTATACGCACACCATCGAATGCTGCAACCCGAACGAATTGTTCTGCGAGGAGATTATGGAGATATGCCGCAAACAAATTGCCCGGATGCCTGAACTGCGGCGTCAAATTCTTACGGCGAACAAGTTCGAGGGAATGAGTTACAAGGAAATAGCAGACAGGAACGGAATCACGACAACACGAGTCGACAATGAATTGCGCAAGGCATTAAATACTTTACGGCTCTCCTTGAAAGATTACCTGATGATTCTTGCCATCTTATTTCTAAACATAAAGCATTAAAAAAAGAGCGTTACCTTCGTAACGCTCTTTTCTTTTTTCTTCCCTTAAGTCGCTGTTGTTGTTCTTCGTAGGCTTGCACATCCGCCAATTCCAGAATCGCGTCCAACGGATGGATAGACGGCCCCGGCCGGAACGATTCTTTTGAGGATGGCCTCACCTGCTCCGAGGATTCCCGGGAGACTTCCCTACCCTTCTCTTCGGAATGGAACTGATGCTCGAAGGCGTTGGCCGAGAAATTCCGCCCCAACAGGGAACCGTTGGCTACGATTCCCTGCTCGTGGTCAATAAAGGTTACACCATAGATTCGTCCCGCAGCATTGAGGCGGAATACCGCATCTACGCCCTTGTCGTGCAATCGCTCGCAGAACTCCGTCCGGGTTGAACACCGCGCCATGCCATCCGCAATCTTTCCCCGCAACCCGTCAAGTGTTCCGGGCTCCTTCAAAGCCGTTTTCGAACGCTCGTAGTAGCGTTGCAGAGCCTCATAGCCTACATCCTTCCCAATCCGGCTCGACTTGAACGGCGTTCCGATGCCATAGCCGTCGTCAGTCAGCGCGCCGTAAATCATCCCGGCATAATCGCGTCCGTCGATGGTCCCGGTTCGTTCCTCGGCCGAGACATTGAAGGCTTCCAGAAGCGTCCGCCACTCGCCAAAAGAGGCGCATCGGTAATGCCGCAAGCACGACCTTACGGTGGAGGAGACCTGCTGCTTGACATCGCCCTTCTGATAATCCACCTTGTGCAATTCCTCCCGGTCCTGCTGCTCCTGGCCTTTGACACTCGGGTGTAGCCCGTATTTTTGCTCAAGGTCCCGCGTAATCTCTACGGAACGTCGGGCCTCAAAGTCATGAGGCAGTTTCCGCCCCTCTCTGTCGATACGAAGCGACACGATATGCAGATGTTCGCGGGCAATATCCCGATGTTTGAATACGATGTAGGGCTGCTCGCCGTAACCCATCCGCTCCATATATTCACGGGCAATCTCGCCCAGTTGCTCATCGGACAGACGGTCCTCGGGCGAGGGATTCAGCGAGACATGGAAGACCGTGTTGGTCGTGCGTCGGTTCGCCTGCAGGAAGGGTTCGAAGCTGGCCATGCACCGCTCGTGGCTCATGCGGCCTGCGGTATCGAACGGATCAAGCATCCGATTCCAGCAGAGTACCTCGGCCTGTCCCCGGTTAACCTTCTCCTCGTTGTAGCGGACAGCGCCGCCGACGGTTGCTCCCGTCCTTATATTCGCAACCATCCTTCGGCCTGTTTGGTAAGATTCAGAATCTCTATACTCAATGCCTTCAGTACGCGGGTATGCTGTTCCAACGCAGCAATCTGGCGGGGAATCGAGATGTTGGAAAAGTGGCTGTTGATGGCACGGACCACTTGATTATAATTATTTCCGACACGCTGAAACTGGAAGTAAAGGTCGTTGAGACGTGTCAGAAATTCCACCTTCGAAGGGTCACGGCGGATAACCTCGAAACGCTCGGCAAAGAGTCGTTTGACGATGAACCGGCTGCGGTTGTGCTCCAATCCGGCGGCAGCAAGCATCTGCCGGAAGCGAATCTCCTGCTCCTCGTTGAGTCGGAACGAGTATTTGTAACTCGGAGTTTGAGATAGAGGGTAGTGTTTTCGCTGACGGGTCATTCGATGGAAGATTTGGGGTTCGACTTGGGAGAACCTCACCCGCCTCGCAGAGCGAGGACCTTTGTCGGACAAACCGCCGGTTGTCGGACAAAGGTACACCTCGCTCCCGTCAGGCGACGGGTACAGTTCCGGCATCCGTAGAGGACAATTCCTCTCCTGAAAAAGCATCTCCGAAACGAAAAATCACGGGCGGATTCTCCGCCGCAATATTACGAGAATCTTCAGGGATTAAAAAGCGCTGTTGTCGGCCATGCAAGGCCTCCGGAGGACACTCGGAACCAATCTTCCAAAACCGCATTACCTTGCGGGCAGATGGATTCAAACCGACACATGATAGCATGGATATTCGATTAAAAAGAGATTTCTCCAAATAAATATTTCTGGATTTACAGATTTCCGGAATTCTGGAAATATCCATTCAAAAGGAGATTCATGCACATTCATGGATATAGAGATGAAAATCCAACATGACCAATCACCAACCCCTCAAATCTTCAAACGATGAAAACTTCCAATCAACAAACATCCGGTTCCTGGAGCATCTCCATCTGCAATCAGAAGGGAGGTGTCGGCAAGTCGGCTCTTACGACGCTTCTTGCCAGCTATCTGCACTACATCTGCAAATGCAAGGTGCTGGTCGTCGACTGCGACTATCCCCAATGGTCGATCTACACGCAACGCACCCGTGAGTTGGAGATCCTCGATTCGAATGATTATTACAAACTGCTGATGACACGACAGTTCAAGGTTTCGGGACAAAAGCTCTGGCCTGTTGTCCGTACCACTCCGGACAAAGCGGTCGATGAGGCCGAGCGTTTCAAATCGGAGAAGGAATATGCTCCGCAAATCACACTCTACGATCTGCCCGGGACGGTCAACACCGAAGGTGTCATTGAGACATTCTCGAAGATGGACTGCCTGTTCCTTCCGATGAAGGCCGACAAGATTGTCATGGAGAGCGCGCTCTCCTTTGCCCGTATCCTTTCGCGGCAACTTGTCGAAAATCCGGCAATCCGGCTCAAGCGCATCTTTCTTTTCTGGACGATGGTCGACCGTCGTGAGAAAACGTCGCTCTACGACCTATATGATGGCATCATCCGCCAGCTCGGACTGCCGCTGATGGAGACCCGCCTACCCTACCGGTCGAAATTCAACAAGGAGCTGTTGGCCGACGGCACGGGCGTAGGACGTTCGACCCTGCTGGCCCCGGAAAGGGCATTTACAGCCGATTCCCGGATTGGAGATCTGGCCCATGAAATACTCACCCTGCTTCAAACCCTGTAGATATGGCCAAGCGACAGAAAATGGAAATCGACGAGGGCCTGATCCGAAAGATGATTGCAGGCGAGGTCTCACCCCGCGAAAAGAGTACCCAGGAAGATGCCTCTACAAAAGAGCCCCCGGAGCTTCCCGACCCAGCGGAGCCGGTTCCCGAACCGGAGACAGCGACGGCAGATGCTCCAGCCGTGGATGAATTGCCGCAGAGCTTCGCAGCGGAGAATCGCCGTCGGCGCACCATGCCCCTTCCCGACTACGAGCAGACATTCCTGCAACCCGTGAACTACGACCTCAGAGCCTCCCTCTATGTGAGTCGTGCCACCAAACTCAAGATTCTGGAGATTGTCAAAAAGATTGGCAACGAGCGTCTTACGGCCACCTCTTTCGTGGACAACATTCTGCGCCACCATATCACCACCTTCCGGGACGAAATCAACCGAATCTACAAAACCCGCAACAAGGAGACCATTGTTTAACCTAAAAACTTTACAGCTATGTTTTACAACCCATCTTATCTCGTACTTGCGATCATTTTCCTCGGAATCGCTCTTGCCATTCAAATCGGGTATTTCTGGCGAACGAAGAGAAAAGCCCGGATTCCCGATTCCAATCAGGAAGATTCCGACCAGCCAAAGGCCGCGACCGAGTTTGAGCGAATCTTCATGACGCCGCTCACCATTCGGGCTCGGAGCGCCATCTACGTCAGCGGAGCCACCAAGCAGAAGATTCTGGAGATTGTCCGGAAGGTCGGAGGCGAACGAATGACCGTCACCTCCTATGCGGAACACATCCTGCGGCAACACCTTGCCCAGTACAAGGAGGAGATTAACCGCATCTACGAGGAACGCGGCAAGAAAGATCTGTTTTGAAAATGGGCTTCCCGAGTTTCCTTCTCGAACGAATTGCACGATGGCTTCGGCGGCGGTTTCCGCAGAGGTGGCGAAAGTCCGCAGAATCCCGGGCCGACGGGCCGGGCAGCAAGGCCGATTCAGAGCTGGCTGCCGAGTCCCGCCGGGGAGAGGCACCGTTGCTGATCATCCCGAATCACTACGCGGTTACCGGCCATCTGCGGCCTCGGAAGGCCATCCCGCCACCTGCGGAATCAAAGCCCGAAGATGCTGCTACATTTGTTCCGCCACCGGCCGAAAAGCCGGCCTCGATGCAGGGCTGGGGCGAGTTGGTCCTCCAGGCTCCAATCCGCGAGAACGGCGAGACCGATGAGCCGCGGGAGCCGCGGCCGCCGCTGCGACTTCCGTCCCTGCAGAACAACGGCGAATTGCACGATCCGGAAGTTCAGGCGCTGCTCCGGAGCGCCGAAGCGGGCGAGCGTGTCCTTGCGCCGGATGTTACGGAGGAGGAGCGCCGCGAGATTGAGAATTTTGACCTGCGAAACTATGTCTGACCCTCAAAAAAACAAATGCGCGATGAACTGGAATCGGGATTACGGCTGACGCCCGAATGATTTGCTGCGGGAAGCAACTGTTTGCTTCCGTCCGGTCGCAGACTGCCTCGAAAGGCGGGCTGCGGCCTTTTTCACACCCATTACCAAACTGCAAAACCGATGAAAAAAAGCGCAATCTTCTTGATTCTGATGCTACCTGCATCGCTTGCTTCCTTCGCACAAGGCAACGGCATGGCCGGAATCAGCGAGGCGACCAACATGGTCACCTCCTATTTCGACCCGCTCACCAAACTGATCTTCGCCGTGGCTGCCGTGCTGGGACTGGTGGGCGGCGTCCGCGTCTACTCGAAGTTCAACAGCGGCGACCCCGACGCCTCGAAGTCCGCCACGGCACTCTTCCTCTCGTGCGTCTTTCTGGTCATCGTCGGCACCGTCTTACGCTCCTTCTTCCTCTGACATGGCACAGTACACCATCCACAAGGGCGTCGACCGTCAGGTCGAGTTCCAGGGGCTGACCTCGCACTATCTAATCCTCTTTGTTGCCGGGCTGCTGGGCATCTTCCTGCTCTTTGTCATCCTCTACACCGGAGGGGTTCCGCAGGGCATCTGCATCCTCTTTGCCGTCGCGGGCGGCAGCGGCCTCACCTGGGCGACCTTCTATCTGAACCGCCGCTTCGGACCCCACGGTCTGATGAAGCTCCTCGCCCTGCGGCAGCATCCGCGCCGCATCATCCACCGCCGGAGTGTGCGCCGCCTGCTCGAACGTCGAACCTTACCCAAACGCTGATGCCATGCGAGGAACCCTGAAAACTTCGACCCTCGAGTCGAAATTCCCGCTGCTGGCCGTCGAGGGGAACTGCATCCTCTCGAAGTTCGCCGACGTGACGGCCGCCTTCCGCGTGACGCTCCCGGAGCTCTTCACCCTGACGGCCGAGGAGTACGAAGCGCTGCACGCCACCTGGGTCAAGGCGCTGAAGGTCCTCCCGGACCACACCGTCGTCCACAAGCAGGACCTCTTCATCGAGGAGCGTTACGAAACACCCAATCCCGAGGCCGAACGCACGTTTCTCTCCCGGGCCTATGAACGCCACTTCAACGAACGTCCCTTTCTACGCCATACCTGCCACCTCTTCATCACGAAGAGCACCCCCGAACGACTGCGGCAGACGAGTGCCGCCTCCGTCCTGTGCCGGGGCTTCATCATCCCGCAGGAGATTCGCGACGGGGAGGCCGTGACCCGTTTTCTGGAGAGCGTCGCCCAGATGGAGCGCATTCTGAACGATTCGGGGCTGCTGCGAGTCGACCGCCTCACGGAGGCGGAGATTGTCGGCACGGATTCCGATGCGGGACTGCTGGCCCGCTACTTCGCCCTCACGGACGAGCGACAGGCTGCGGTCAACGAGGACATCCGCCTCGACCCGGGCATGATGCGCATCGGCGACAAGCTGCTCTCGATGCACACGCTCTCCGATTTGGATCTCCTGCCGCAGAGCGTTGCGACGGACTTCCGCTACGAACGCCTCTCGACCGACCGCTCGGAGTGCCGGCTCTCGTTCGCAGCCCCCGCGGGGCTGCTGCTCGGATGCTCGCACATCTACAACCAGTATCTCTTTCTGGACAATCACGACGAGACCCTCAAGCGGCTCGAAGCCCGGGCCCGCAACATGAACTCGCTGGCGAACTACTCGCGCGGCAACGCCCTGAACAAGGAGTGGATTGACCTCTACCTGAACGAAGCTCATTCGCAGGGGCTGCGCTCCGTGCGATGCCACTGCAACGTCGTGGTCTGGGCCGAGAACGAGGCGGAGCTCAAGCGGCTGCGCAACGACGTGGGGTCGCAGCTCGCCACGATGGGCTGCACGCCCCACCACAATACGGTGGACGTACCGGTGCTCTTCTGGGCCGCCATCCCCGGCAACGAAGCCGACTTCCCCGCCGAGGAGAGTTTTCTGACCTTTCTCGAACAGGGGGTCTGCCTCTTCAACGGCGAAACGAACTACCGCTCGTCGCTCTCGCCCTTCGGCATCAAGATGGCCGACCGGCTCACGGGGGTTCCGCTCCATCTCGACATCTCGGACCTTCCGATGAAGCGCGGCATCACCACCAACCGCAACAAATTCATCCTGGGCCCCTCGGGCAGCGGAAAGTCCTTCTTCACGAACCACATGGTCCGCCAGTATTACGAACAGGGGGCCCATATCCTGCTCGTCGATACGGGAAACTCCTACGAGGGGCTCTGCTCACTAATCCACCGCACGACGCGGGGACGCGACGGCATCTATTTCACCTACACCGAGCAGGAGCCCATCGCCTTCAACCCCTTCTACGTCGAGGACGGGGTCTACGACATCGAGAAACGCGAGTCAATCAAGACCCTGCTGCTGACGCTCTGGAAACGCGAATCCGAGGAGCCGACGCGCGCGGAGGAGGTGGCCCTGTCGAACGCCGTGAACCTCTACCTCTCGAAGCTCAAGACGGACGATTCGATTCAGCCCTCGTTCAACACCTTCTACGAGTTTCTCTCCTCGGACTACCGGCGGCTGCTGGAACAGAAGCACGTCCGCGAGAAGGATTTCGACCTGGCGAATCTGCTCAACGTGCTGGAACCTTACTACCGGGGCGGCGAGTACGACTACCTGCTCAACTCCGACCGGCAGCTGGATCTGCTCTCGAAGCGCTTCATCGTCTTCGAGCTGGACAACATATCCTCGAACCGCACGCTGCTTCCCGTGGTGACAATCATCATCATGGAGGTCTTCATCAACAAGATGCGGCGGCTGAAAGGCATCCGCAAGATGATTCTGATTGAAGAGTGCTGGAAGGCTCTCACCTCGGCCAACATGTCGACCTACATCCGCTACCTCTACAAAACGGTGCGCAAATATTTCGGCGAGGCGGTCGTCGTTACGCAGGAGGTCGACGACATCATCTCCTCGCCGATTGTCAAGGAGTCGATCATCAACAATGCCGACTGCAAGATCCTCCTCGACCAGCGCAAGTACATGAACAAGTTCGACCAGATCCAGACGCTGCTCGGCCTTTCGGAGAAGGAGCGGGCGCAGATTCTCTCGATCAACCAGGCGAACGATCCCCGCCGCACCTACAAGGAGGTTTGGATCGGACTCGGAGGCGTGCAGTCGGCGGTCTACGCCACAGAGGTCTCGACCGAGGAGTATCTCTGCTACACCACCGAGGAGCGGGAGAAGATGGAGGTGATGGCCCGGGCCGAGAAGCTCGGCGGCGACATCCAGGCAGCCATCCGCGCGCTGGCCCGCGAGCGGGAAGACCAAAATTCCCGGCCATGAAACAGATGCTTTGGAGCTGCGCCGGGCTGCTGCTGGTGTTGCTGGCCCTGCTCGGCGGATTCCGGCTCCTCTACGATTTCGAATACCACAAGATCCGCCCGCTGTGCGGCGAGTGGCGTTCAACACGGAATGGCACCCGGCTCGAAATCAACCACACGGACGATGGCTTCTGGATTCGCATCCATCGCTACGATTCGCGGACCGGGCGTGAATCCTTTGAGAGGCACCCGCTGAAGTATACCTCGTGCATCCATTACGAGGACTACGGCCGTGCGCGTGTCGACCTCTTCCACACCCCCGGTTCCGACCTGCTGCTGGTCATTCCGGGAGGTATTTTCAAACGCGATTTGTCCAACCTTCAAAACAACTTACCATGAGTAGTACCCCAAACATCACCCCCGCGGAGGCGCTCACGGCGCTGCGGGCCGAAATCCGACAACGCACCCAACTTGTGCGACTTATCACCTCGCTGCAGGAGGAGATTGCCTACGACCGCATCTGCGGTTCGTGGCTCTCGACGGAGAACAACCTCTCGGCCACAATCCGCCGCATCTGCACCCGGACCTACCGGATGCTGATCTTCGACAACACGCTCTGCTACCGGCGGCTGGTGCAGGATACCGTCATCACGGCCGAGCGTCGCACGCTGCTCTTCGGCAGCCGCGACGACCCACGCGACATGCACCCCATCGAGCTCGACCCCGAGAGCGATACGCTGCTGCTGGGCTGCTACGGACGCTTTGTCGCGGAGGAGCGGGCCTGTCGGCGTGCGGAGCAGGAGAGCATTTCCGAGGAGTGTTTCACGGATCCTGAGCCCGAGGCATGAAGTGGCGCGAAGTATTCGAGGGGCTCTTTCGCCCTGCAGCCGGGGAGGACCCCGCGATGATGCAGCTCGCCGAAGCGGCACCCCGCAAATTGAGACATTGAACCACCCTCAAAAAACGACCGAACCATGAAACCACGCATCATTCTGCTCTGCCTCGGGCTGCTCCTGACAGCCCGGGCCGCGCAGGCACAATGGGTCGTCACGGACCCTACGAACCTCGCACAGGGAATCATCAACTCCACCAAACAGATTGTCGAAGCGGCCCGCAACGGCTCGACCCTCCTGCAAAGTTTTCAAGAGACCGTAAAGATTTACGAGCAAGGGAAGCGATATTACGACGCGCTGAAGGCGGTCAACAACCTCGTCCGCTCGGCCCGCAAGGTCCAGCAGTGCATGCTGCTCGTCGGGGAGATCTCCGACATCTACGTCAACGGCTATCAGCGCATGGTGGTCGATGACAACTTCTCGGCCGCGGAACTGGCGGCCATCGCTACGGGATATGCCCGCATCATCGAGGAGTCGGCCGGGGAGCTCAAGGAGCTACAGGATATCGTCAACCCCACGGACATGTCGCTGACGGACAAGGACCGTATCGACGTGGTGGAGCGGGTCTACGGCGTGCTGCGCCACCATCGGGATCTGGCCCGCTACTACACGCGCAAGAACATCTCCATCTCGCTGCTGCGCGGCGCCCGACGCAACGACCTCGACCGCGTGATGGCCCTTTACGGAACCGACGAACAACGATACTGGTAGCGATGGTACAGGCACTCTCCATTTCAGAGAACATCCACACGATTCTCCGCGTTCTCTACGACGATATGATGGTTCTCTGCTATCCGATGGCCAAAGTTGCCACGGCCATAGCCGGAATCGGGGCCCTGATCTACATCACCTACCGCATCTGGCAGGCGATGGCCCGGGCCGAACCCATTGACCTCTTCCCGCTGCTGCGACCTATGGCGATTGGAATTTGCATCATGTTCTTTCCGACCCTTGTGCTCGGGTCGCTCAACGGAATTCTCTCACCGCTGGTGCAGGCCACCCACTCGCTGATGGTCGGCCAGACCTTCGACATGCAGGAGTGGCGGCAGGAGTGCGCACGCCTTGAACAGGAGAGCCGCGAGCGGCTTCCGGCGGAGAGCTACTACACCGAAGACGAGGAGAAGGAGCGCGAGTTGCAGGCCTTGGGCATCGACGAGCAGTCGCAGCAGGCCCTCGACCGGATGCAGAGCGAGCGGAAGTCGTGGAGCATCAAGGGGATGATTCTGAAGGCCCTCACTGCAATCATGGAGCTCTTCTTCGCCGCCGCGGGCGTGATCCTCGACGTGCTGCGGACCTTCTACCTGATTGTCCTCTCGCTGCTCGGGCCCATCGCCTTCGCCATCTCAATCTTCGACGGATTTCAAAACACCCTGGTGCAATGGTTTTCCAAGTATATCTCCATCTACCTGTGGCTCCCTATCTCGGACCTCTTCTCGGCCATCATCGCCCGGCTGCAAACCCTCTCGCTGCAGCACGATGCCGAGATGATGGCGCAGGACTACAACTGGTATTTCGACATGTCGAACAGCGTCAACCTGATCTTCATCCTCGTGGCCATCTGCGGCTATCTCTGCATTCCCTCGATCGCCTCGTGGGTCGTGCAGGCCAACGGCTTCTCCTCCTACAACCGAACCATTTCGCGCGCTACGTCGCTCGTGAGCGGCGGTGCCGGCTGGATCACCGGGAAGGTCTGGGCCGGGACCAAAAGCACGGTCGGAGCCGCCGGCAAGGGACTAGCCTCCGCAGCTCGCCTGATCCTCAAAAAATAATCGCATCATGGAATTCAAATCATTGTTGAACATCGAAACCTCCTTCCGGCAGCTGCGCCTCTACGCGCTCGTCTTCGCCGGAATCTGCGCCGTGGTGACCATCACGGCCGTCAGCCTCTCGTATACCTTTGCCGAGCAGCAGCGCGAGAAGATTTACGTCCTCGACAACGGGCGCTCGCTCATGGTCGCCCTCTCGCAGGACCTTGCCCAGAACCGTCCCGTCGAGGCCCGCGAGCATGTGCGGCGCTTCCACGAACTCTTCTTCTCGCTCTCGCCCGACAAGGCGGCCATCGAGTCGAACATGGAACGGGCACTGCAGATGGCCGACAAGAGCGCTCTGTCCTACTATAAGCTCCTGCAGGAGAAGGGGTTCTTCAACCGGCTGATTGCCGCCAACGCCTCGCAGATGGTCCATGTGGACAGCATCCGCTGCAACTTCGACCGCTATCCCTACGAAGCCACGACCTACGCCCGGCAGCGCATCATGCGCGAGAATACGATCACCGAGCGGTCGCTCGTCACGACCTGCCGGCTGGTCAACGTCTCCCGCTCGGACAACAACCCGCAGGGGTTTCTGGTCGAGGATCTGATGATCGTTGAAAACAAGGACCTGCAGACCTATGACCGTTAAAGCGTTTATCCAAAGCCGTGTGCGCTGGCTGCGTCGGCGCATCTGGCGCTGGCACGACCATCTCACGCCCCGAACCCGGCGGTGCATCCTCCTCGGGATGTTTCTGCTGCTGGTCGGGCTCTACGGGTTGCTGCTCTTCGGCCCGGCACCGCGATTCGACTTCGGGAGGATGGCGCCTCCTGCTCTGGAAAACCTGAAATTTCGATAACCATGGAAGAGAAACAAAAAAACACACCGACGCCCGACTCCGCCGCGACATTCGAGCATCAGCGAAAAAAGAAAGTCGTTCTGGTAGCCGCGGTCGGGAGTTGTCTGGTCATCGGGTTCATCGGGTTCCTCTTCAAACCCGCGCCCACGATCGGCGAGGGGCAGGCAGGGATCAACACGACGCTGCCCGACGGCAAGGCCCCGAAGATCGAGGGCGACAAGCGCAAGGCCGTGGAGCGTGTGGCCAGCGAGGAGCAGTCCCGCAACCGGATGATGACCCTCGGGGACAACACCTTCTCGCTGCTCGATGAGGAGCTTCGCAACACGGAGCCGCAGTATCCGACCGATGATCCCGTGCGCCGGGCTGCCGAGGCAAACCGCGCCATGCAGCAGCAGGCCCGGCAATTCTACGCCGCGCCGCCGCGCAATGCCGAGGTCGAAGAGCTCCGCGAGCAGGTGGCCTCCCTGCAGCAGCAACTCTCCATCGAGCGGCAGCAGCCCGACCCGATGGAGGTGGCCGAGGAGCAGTACCGCCTCGCACAGCGCTACCTCGGAGGCGGGACCGGGGTTTCAGGCGAGGCCAACGGCATGAAGTCCTCGGGACGTTTCAGCGTCATGCGACCTGTCCGCGAGGGCGATGTCCGGGCTTCGACCCTCAATCCGCGGATTGACTCCGCCCGGGAGCGTAACATCGGATTTCTGACGGCCGCGGGCGTTCTTCCGGTGGATACGGCTCCGACCATCCGGACCTGCGTCGCGCAGACACAGGTTGTGCGCGTGGGCTCGACAATCGCCCTCCGGCTGCTGGAACCGGTACGCATCGACGGCGAGGTGATTCCCCGCAATACGCCGCTCTACGGCGCCGTCTCCGTAACGACCGACCGGCTGCGGGTAACGGTAACCTCCATCGAATACCGGGGGCGCATCTTCCAGGTGCAGGCCGAGGCGTATGATCTCGACGGCCAGCCGGGAATCAACGTTCCCAACTCCCGCGAGCGTACAGCCCTCAAGGAGGCGCTGGCATCCGTGGGGCAGACGGCCGGGACGAGCGTGAACATCACCCATTCAGCCGGGCAACAGGTCCTCGCAGAGCTGGCACGGGGCGGGATTCAGGCATCCTCCCGCTACCTCTCCGAGAAGCTCCGCGAGGTGCGCATCACCCTCAAGGCCAACCACCAGATTCTGTTAATCTCCAAAGAAAACTAAACGTCAACACCATGAAACGAGACCTCATTTATCTGACCCTTCTGGCGGCTCTTTTTGCCGCGGCCAAAGTCATGGCCCAAAACGACGGGACCACGTCCCGGCAGGGGCTCACACCCCGCACCATCGAAGTGGGATTCACGAAGACCGTGCATATCCTCTTCCCGGCGCCCGTAACCTACATCGACATCGGCTCGATGGCCATCATCGCCGGGAAGGCCGACGGCGCGGAAAATGTCGTGCGGGTGAAGGCCGCCGTGCGCGACTTTGCGGAGGAGACCAACCTCACGGTAATTACTGAGGACGGCGGGTTCTACACCTTCGATGCCCGGTATGCCGAGAACCCCACCCCGTCGACCATCGATATTGCGGCCGCAGAGACCCCGGCGGCACAGCCCGCGTCAACCTCGGAGCCTGCCCGTGCGGACGAGGGGCGCGTGCTGCTCCGCGAGGTGGGACGTGAACGCCCTGCCACGGTGAAGCGCGTGTTGAGCGACATATACCGCCAGAACCGCGCGGATGTAAAGGGTATCCACACCCGGAAATACGGTGTGGAGGTCGAGGTGCGGGGTATCTACGTCCACAATGACGTGATCTACCTCCATGTGCAGATTGCCAACAACACGAACATCTCCTTCGAGGTGGACTATCGCCGCTTTGTCGTCGCGGACCGCAAGGCGGCCAAACGCACGGCTCAACAGCAGCGCACCATCGAACCGCTGCGGGTCTGCAACGACCCCTCGATTGTGCGCGGGCACCAGCGCCAGCGCATTGTTTTCGCTCTTCCGAAACTAACTCTCGAGGAGGAGAAGATTCTCCTGCTGGAGATCGCCGAAAAAGACGGAGCTCGCCACCAATATCTCGAAATTTCGAGCAAGGAACTGCTCGGAGCGAAGGCTCTGTAAGGATTGCAAGAAATAATAAACCTTGTAGCAAGTAAGCCGTTAAGGGAATTAGCGACTTACTTGCTATTTTTATATCCACTCAACAAATATATGGAACAACTTATTCCTACTCGCGAATATTCTATAAACCAAATTTTCACACAGACAAAACTTTCAAAACACATTCTAAAAACAAGCAAAAAAGGTTATACATATACAACCTTTTCTAAGAATTATGTTATCTTTGTGTATCACTGGAAAAGAGAATTCCACATGAGATATCTTAACATAAAAAACGCTAATTGCTTGGCAGAGTTATAACCACGATTGGAATGATGGATTGGGATAAATTTAACCATGGTAAACTTTCTTTAACTACAGTTAATAATCACATTGAGCATATCTTGCTAATAGACTAGCAGTCTAGCAATTGTTAATATAGTGAAGTGATAGGAGAAATAGACGCAAACATCGTAATACCCTATTTCTATGGATGATAATAGCTGAAGAAACAATGAAAGAAATACCATTTCTTAGGCATAGATAATTCATTGCATGCAGGGAACGCATGCTAATTATATAACGAACATCTCCATATATGCGCTACCAAACCAATATTTTTCTATTTTTATCGTGAATATTTAAGTTAAGATTATAAAAAATATGTATTTCTCAACATTAACAGAAGAACAAAGAATACAAAGCTATGACTATGTTGAAAATTTCATAGCTGAACAAGTAAAAGATTGGAGCGTTGCTCCGGATACAGATGCTATTGAAGCAGAATTTTCTAAAAGACTTAGTCATATGGAGAAAGAGGATTTTGCTTTTCTTATTTTACACAGTGGATATATACCTGAATTCTACCCACATGATTCTTCCCAAGAAACATTATACTCAAAATTAATTGAGTCATTAGTCTGTGAATGGGCTAAAAGAATAGGTTTTGCGGATTCTTATCTTCAAAAACAAAAGTCTAACAAAGAAGATATAACGATAAAAGTTGATGATAAAATTATTGTATGTGATGCAAAAAGTTTCAGATTAGGTAGAAGTCAAGCGGCTCCTAATGTAAAAGACACCATAAAAAAGCAAGCATACACAACATGGTTAGAGCAATATGATGCCAATTCTCGTATAGGTGGATTAGTTACTTTCCCCTCTTTGCACGATTGGAAAAAAGAGAGTGAGGCCTATTCCTATTTTACAGAAGGAACTCCACCCATTATGTTACTTTTTTATGAGCAAATGGCCTTTATTTTATTAAAGGATATTGATTGTAACAAGATTATACATTTTCTAAATTCATATAAAGATATTTATCCTGATGCTAGCAAAGACAAAACAGTGTATTTAACTGGTTTGAATGATAATTTAGGGACTGTCGTAAAAAGAATAAAACTTTATAACGAATTGATTGACAATGTAATATAAAATTTGTATCTTAGCTAAAGATAAAAAGAATACCTCCAATTG
>ERZ827150.1166-NODE-1166-length-34109-cov-4.459564_pt1 | contig 34109 bp, 33 predicted proteins | sample MGYA00519779_ERZ827150 | MGnify/ENA primary metagenome ERZ827150 (study PRJEB31778, sample SAMEA3449267) | human gut metagenome | biome: human gut; feature: human-associated habitat; material: faeces | place: United Kingdom | collected 2010/2012 ...
CGACAGAAGACAACGAGATTGCACCGCTGCATATAACGACAATGTTTTTATCCGTTTAAGGATAGAGACTCTGTGGTTATATGCAGCGTTTTGTATATGTATGCCTCACGTTGCAAAGCGTCTGTATTCAGAGGTTATGTTGAACATAAACTAATGAATGCAATGGAAAAATTAACGAAATCCATGCCCCTTTTCAAAGAACGTAATTGTTCTGTCTCTATCGTGTTGGATTCACGTACTCGCAGGAAAAATGCGTATGAGTTCCCATTATCCCTTCGCTTCACGATTGACCGCAAGTTCTTTTATCTTACAGTCGGAAGTTCTTTTAGCGAGAAAAAGTTCTCAGACATCTGCAATGCAACCAAATGCAAGAGTGAGAACTACAAACTTCAAAAAGAGTGGAAAGATACCTTTGTCCCTAAATACAAGAAAGTTTTGAGTAATCTGAACAAGGGTGGCATCCTGACATTTGAGATGGTGCGCCAATGTATTATAGGTGAGGATGTGGTACTATCTGAAGAGGAAACAACCAAGTCACAATCGTTTATCAGTATATGGGAGCAAGTTATCAATGGTTTCAAAACAGATGATGGTGGAGCACGTTTTACCACGGCCGAAAGTTACGAGTGTGCGCTCAAATCATTCAGGAAGATACTTGGAGCAAATACAATTAAGGGCTTTTGTATCAGTGCAGCAGAAATCCAGAAATGGAAAGATGGGATGCACAATGGGGTTAAAGACGAGAATGGTGCAGTCGTTGGAAAAATCAGCGACACCACAGTAGGCATTTATCTACGTTGTTGCCGTGCCGTATGGAATCGGTGTGTACACGAAGGATTCCTCAAAGATATTCCTTATCCTTTTTCCAACAAGAAAGAGAAAGGTCTTGTAAGTATACCCAAAAGTGCGAAGCGCAAACAGAACTTCTTGAATGTCGCTCAAATGACAGAACTCTATAACCTTTTTGTTTCAAAGGAATATCCAGAACACTGGACGGAAGAATATACGCAACGTGCCCACTACTCATTGGGACTATTCCTTGCCCAATACCTTTGCAACGGCTTCAATATGGCTGACGCAGGGCGATTGACATACGACAACTACTATTACAAGACAGATGGCAAGGCTTTCCGCTTCAACCGAAAGAAAACCTCCCGTAGGAGTGCTGACGGCTCGGAAGTAATTGTTCCTATCATCCCTCCCTTACAATATGTATTAGACGAGATAGCGGCACCACCCACCCGGGATGGTTTTGTGTTTCCCGATATATTAAAAGGTGCGGAAACGGAAGAGCTGCGCCGTAAGTACACCGTGCAGGAGAATTCAAATGTGAAAGACCGTGTCATCAAGATTTGCCACGAGGCACTGCATTGGGACAAGTCCATCTGCCCGTCCGGTACATGGTGCCGTCACTCGTTTGCCACCAACCTGCATAATGCCGGAGTAGATATGGACTATATCTCTGAAAGCATGGGGCATGCTTCATCAGACCATGCAATCACTCAAATATACATTGAGCATTACCCTCTCGATATACAGATGCAGAACAACTCAAAGCTGCTAAACTTGGGAGAAACTTCAGAAAGGGATGCCTTGTTGGCTAAGCTGGCAAATATGTCCACAGAAGAATTGGCTAAACTATTCGCATAACCTTTTATAGAGTTTAGAGTATGTTTGATGTCATAGAACGGATAAAAGATTTCAATTTGAGGAAGGAGCATACGGATATGCTTATTCGCGCATGGAAGACTGAGAACAAAAAAGTTTATTCGGATTTTGTAAGACGGATAGAAGCAGTCAAAAAAGGTGATATAAGCATTATTACCGAAATGATGGATGTCGCTAAGAACTGTGTTCCAGAAGAAGTACGGATATTCCATAACTGGTTAGGAGATGTCTTGAATGGGAAAGTGAAGATGGCAGATATTACCCAAAGCATTCAGGGGTTATCCATTGAGCATATCCACATGATAGCAAAATGCCTTGTCTATAAAGAACAGTGGATGGCCATAGATATGAAGACCGGAGAGGTAAAAGTGACCTCCAAGAAAGTAAACGGCTACCTGATGGTTCGTTCGGGAACACCGATAGAGATATGGAATCGTATGCCTGTAGATAAAAGAGTCTATATCGTCAGCCAGACTGAGGCATTGATGAAGAACAGCAAAGGATGCTGGATGTTCAGCAACCTTGAAAGAAAGATGATATATCAGGCCATAACTTTCTTTGCAAGACTTATATTCCTTACATAGAAGTCAAACTTCAATCGTAATGCGATTGAACAAACTTACCCAATAGTCGCACTAATGCTATATTTTTTCACAACGATGATGTCTGTATGTTGCCACGTTGCCATAATACATTAGAATCTTTTGAATATTTCGTTTATCTTTTTTGTTTCGTTTTTCTCCTGCTCTTGGCATATCCTTGCCACACTCATGAGTAAACTTAGAGGCAGCCTATATATGCCTTCACTCTTCAAATGGATACGTTTCGTCGTAGATTTCACTTAGAGAACGGTCGTTGAAAAACCAGTGCGGTGTGGGCTGTATATGCTTGACCTTATATCCTTTTAGCTTAGCAGAAAGCGCACTAATAGAAGTTTCTTCTCCTTCATAACACACTTTACGCTCTGAAAGAACGGTAACAGAAATTGATGGGTCATCTTTCCATATGAGAATATCGCCTTTCTGCAACCCCATCTCATAGAAGTTAAGTGGTGGACGTTTGGCTTGTGCTTTTGTGCTGGCAGCTTTATCCTCATCGGTGAGGTCATTCTGTATCTCATCCGTCACTTCTTCCGTCACATCTTCATGATGAAAAAGCTCGAGGATGGCTTGTGCCTGCTCCACGTTGATACGGAAGAACTCACGGTTCTGGTTGATGCGCTGAGGGTCAAAGGCTTTATGAAGGGCTTTTTCAATTTTGAGACAATCACTTTTTTTGACCTTGCACGCAAATTTACACTCAAACGGAATGGGAACTCCTGTGGTATATAGTTCCTTCATCCGTTTATCAATGCCTTCCTGTGTGGTCATGCCTATTTTTACAAGTCCTGGCATCACAGGGTTTGTCAGAAGATAAACTATTCCGTATTCCATATCGTTGTTTTTTTAGAGACTATTGTACAGTTTGTCTTTGTTTATAATGAAATCAAGAACTCTTTCAAATTCGCGCATCAGTATGTTGCCGTTCTTGTTAGTGAATATATGTGAGTTCATTTTTTACTTCTCCTATATTTTTGATTACTGGCATTGGGATGCTCTGGATTGGTCATTTCGAGATAGCCAGCCTCGATTAGTGACATGATGTATGTCTGAATATTCTTACTATGGTATGTCACACCTACCCTTTCAAGAATTTCTTTGCTGCTACGTGGCACACTACAGAAGTTTACTATATCCCTCTGCTTATTTGTTATTTTAGGACGTATAGTGTCAGAGTCTGCATTGAAAGTGTCAGAGTCGGTATCTAAGTCGGTGTCAGAGTATCTAAGTTTGGTGTCAGAGTCCGCATTAAAAGTGTCAGAGTCGGTATCTAAGTCGGTGTCAGAGTCTGCATTGGGTTGATTACTTATCTGCCTATTTATAGTAATCACGAACTCATTAGTCCTGTCATTATTGGTGAACGAGACATTCACGTCCTCCGACAAGGCACGAAGCATACCACTACCTGCTCCTGTGTAGGGAAGCAGGTGGATGGCATTTGTGAATAGGAACATATTGCGTGGCATGGATGTGCCTATAACAATATCATCTACGGTAAGTCCATTAGGGAGAATTCCGGGGCTGTGTATCTCCACCCTGTCATCAAAAATGAATATGCGGATTGGGGCTGTCGCATTCAGCGATCAATGCACTAAAGCATTTACGGTGAACTCAACAAGGCTGGTGTAAGGAATCTCCAACACGCCTTGCGAGTTAAACTCATTCCCAACCTGTATATGACGCAAGTTCCGGGTGAAGAAATCCATAATAGTCTCAAACTGATGAAGCAGATTACCCTCAATATCGGCATCGTTCACCTTGTCGCGAAATTGAGTACCGCCAAGATTGTTGCCTACAAAGCAAATACATTTTGCAGTCATCATTGGAAGCCAACGTTGGGTGTACTTGCCAAACAATAACATCGCGGCCACTGTGATTTTACCATCGGGACGAATAAAACGCAGGTTACGTAACAGTTTCTCTCCATTGTGCCCACTGGCAATAGCAGAACAGACGGTATCTAAAGAGGCTTCGCGAAATGCGTCGCCCACCAAGCCTTTTCTTGCTAACACCTTATCAAACTTGTTACTAAGGAAGGTTTTGATGGTACCCTCGTCTAAATCTTTGATGGTAGCATCTCTTACTCCTGCTTCATCTGGCGAAAAGCTGCCACAGTCAGTCATCATCTCGGCAAGCTCGGCATTGTCGAACACTTTGCGCTTGTCAGCACCGTTCTTCACCCACACAATTCCCCGATTGTCATGGTAGGGCTTATTCAATCCTTCCTTAATATGAGCCACAACAAGGCTTCCGCCATCCACAGAAATTGTTTCCACATCAACAAGGATGGCAGGAACAACATTCTCAGATGCGATATTGCTAAGTGTATTGGTGGTTTCCTGTACTTCCAAATAGGACAAAGGATTGATGTTTCCGGTTTTATCTACCGCACCAACAACCAACGTGCCACCACGTGCATTACTGAAAGCCACCAGTTCGCAACCGATGTCATAGTTGTCAAGGAGCCGTTCTTTGAACTGCACCTTACTGACCTCGCCAAGTTTTATCTGTTGGATAATATCTATTTCCTTCATTGTTCAAATGTTTTTGGTTGAGCAGTCTACCTGCATCAATATTCAAAGCCTCTGCTATACGTAGAAGATTTCTTGCGTCTGGCTGCAGGGTATTCGTCACCCATTTGGAAACTGTAGCCCTGTCTTTTCCTAATTGTTTTGCCAGCCACTTACTACTTTTTTGCTCTTCGGCAAGCACAATCTTCAGCCTGTTAATCACTTCTTTTTATGAGAAAAAGTAAATGAAAAACAGGCTTCTTAATGCTTGATTTGCAAAACGAAATAACACAATCAAACATATAGATATTTCGATTTATTTTTTTTGTAAATCACTTATTATCAACTATAATCAATTAAATAGAAACGAAAAAACAGTCTTATTTTTGTGATATTTCACCATAAAAAGATATATATTTGCACAATATTGAATACAAATTTGAAAACAATGGAAAAAAGAACATGAAAGAAGAAAAGATTCCCTGCCGGACAGTCCGGTACAGGGAATTCCCCGATTTGCTTTTTGAAACGTCACAGGAGGACGGACCGGTCTATTTCGACGCAACACATTTTATCCGGGCCCGAGGAGACTCACACCGGCACAACGTTCGTGACTTCCGCGCCTCTTTCCATCATTGGATAACAGCGCTGACGGATGTTTACGGAATAGACAAGGAAAACATGATTATCCGTGACGAGGCGTCGGGACACCTGTTAATTGATGAATGTCTGGCTCTATTATTTGTCGTTTACATCGATCCTGCATTCGGTACATACCTTCTGGAGCGCATGTCCGAATTGCTGTCCGGTGGATTTACCGTTTCAGACACTTGGCTGGTACAGACTGCCGGCCTTCGATTTACAAAGGAGGAATTAACGCAAATATTAGGACAACATGAGACGTAGTACATTTAAACGGCCGAAAATGGTGCTCATTTTCAACGGAGCACAGGTTCTTGTCGTCATTACGCGCTCGCTGCATAGTGCGGCGGAACTGACAAAAGGCAACTTGCAGGCCATTTCATTTTGTTGTACGGGCAAGTACGTATGCAGCGGTGGGCTCTATTTCAGACATCTGCATCCGGATGTCGAGATCGAACTGTCCGACCTTGGCACGCTGATGCTGAAGGATTATGATGCCCTTTGCGGTGAGAAACGTACATACTATCCGGTGCGCAAAATGGCCCACAAGCGGGCCTTGCTTGAGAATAAACATAAATCTGACAACAAAAAGAAAGGAGGAAATGATTATGAGAGAGAATAGGAACATTCCGTTTCGGGACTGGAACATACGGGTTTCCCGAAACCACAGCGGCCATCTGCACATCTGTGCCATGGACGTATGTAACATACTTAAACGGAGCGAGCTGCTTGAAGACGGGGCTATCGCCCGTATCTGCCCGACGGCATTGAGGATCAGTTTTCGGAAGAACGGACGGGAGCAGTGGAGTTTCCGGCCCATTGATATGCGCAGGCTTTTGCGGATGGTGCGCAAGGAGACTATTATACCCCGCGACATGCTCAACGAGCTGGAGGCATGGGGCAACCAGCTTCTGGAACTGGAGTCTGATGATCTGCACGCCGCAGCCCAGAATGACATAATCCTTCATTTCATGGAGGGGTTTCCTGTCACATTCCGGCGTATCGGTGACAAGCTGATGGTCAACGCCACACAGATCACGATGCATTTCGGGAAGATTCCATCCGAGTGGCTCCCCATTGCCTCTACAGATATGCTCCGCAGGGAGATGGCGGGTAACGGACGTACCGGAAAGTATGAGTCGCAAATCTTCACCACGCGTGGACGTGGACATGGGGCGACCTGGCTGGAATCCCCCCCCTTATCATACCGTTGGCCCGGTGAGTCGCACCGGAAAACCTGTCCCTGGCGGAATGGTGTGGTGAAGCTATCGAAAAACTGTCCATGAAACGCCCGACGACTGCCATTCGTGAACATCCGAAGCCGGCGCCCTCCAATATGCCTTGCCTGGATTGTCCCATGCCGCAAGATATGGAGGCGGCAAAGGAACTGATCCGGGAACTACGGAAAGTGGTGTGCGACTCCATGCCCAAAATTGTCTTCTACGAGGAGTTCATCGAGAACAGGGACTGGTTCAAGAGTACACGTATCGCCGACGAGCTCGGTATCTCCCCGCGACAGCTGCATCAGTTCCTTGCCGAGGAAGGAATCTGCAAGTACGAAAAACGGCAGTGGGTGGTCTTCCACTCCTGCTGGGCATGGCAATGTGATGTCCCCTACACATGGGAGAACAGTCGGGGAAAGGTATATACCTTCGGTTCGACAAAACGTTGGACGCAGGCCGGCCGTGAATGCATCATAGAGTTATGGCGGAAAAAGAATCCGGAATACCATTTACCGGGCGCATAACGATGGAGACAGCATTACAGCGGATAATCCGCAAGACAGGAAGGCGTCCGGTGGAATGCCGCTGTCCGCTATGCAGGCGGCAATGCCACACCCCGTGCCTTGGTACGCCGGAAGATATCCTGCGGCTACTGAAAGCCGGATATAAAGAGAGGCTGGCACCCACCGGATGGGCTGTGGAATTGTAACATGGAAAAACTCCGGGTATTGTACCAATGGTACAGGCCAGGCAGGAAGCCAGAAGATGTACATTTTTCCGGGACGGCTTATGCGGGCTGCACCCTATCGGACTCAAACCTACGGAAGGAAGACTGTCATATCACACCATCACAAGGGAAAACCTGAAATTCAGCAAATCACTCTTCTGGAATGTGGGCAAGGAGTGGCTGGACGAACGGAATGCCGGTACGATACGGGAGATCTGCCGGCTGATGGAGAAATAGTCAGGAGACGGCTCAGTGAATGAGGCTAAATATAATCCGTTAATTCCTCCACGCCGATTTCATGGCCGTCTCTTATTAATTCATATCAATTGAAAACAATTTGCACCAGTCATGACTATCCTTACCATGAAACCAAATAAAAGCAATGATATGGAATTAAAAAACAGAATGACCGTCGAGGAGATGGCGGCACACCTGACGGAACATACCGGCAAGTTCGCCAACCGGGTTTCTGTGGGACGTTATGCCAGGAAACTGGGTTACTCCGTGTATAAACCGATGCGAAATGGTAAAATATGCCACTTCTATGTCAATCCCGCAATAAGGGATGATGAAGCGGAAAAATTACAAACAGACATTCCGGGAAATAGAACGCCATGAAAGAAGATAATGAAAAAAATGGCCGTGATACCGTTCCTGAAATGCTTCAGCGGACTGGTGGGAGCGTTTTCACCGGAAGAGGTCATATTCATGATGTACATGGCGGACCGTACACGTCTGCGGGAGAAGGGATATGATACTTTGCGTAGTAAACGATATCATATGGAGAGTATGGAGATCGGTTCGCGCCTTTTTGATAAATGCGTGGAGAAGGCAACATGCATGGGGTTGCTTAAACGCGTTCCGCTTGGTGGAATGTACGACTATCTCTGGGATATGTGCGCTTATGACAGACTCGTGAGAATACTGGCGGAACTGAAAACATCCCTTTGTACCAAGGCATTCTGCCGGCAGGTGTTTGATGTGGAAAAAAGAACTGTGATGTCCGTCTCTGACAAGGAGGTTTACCGCTGGAAGGAGGACGGGCAAAAGTACAGAACATGTCTGACCTAAAAAAGAGTCATATGGAAAAATAAGAGCCTGTCCAAAAACGGAAGTAAAACTGTGGTCTTGATAATGAAAGGAAGTTTGTATTTAAAATGGTAAAAGGGGAAGGTAATGTTCCCCTTTTACTCCCTGTATAAAGAATCAAGTCATCCAAATTTTTCGTATAGGAAAATCCTAAAAATTAATTCTTTTAACTCATCCACATCCACAAATGTATCTCGGACCTCCGAGATCTTCTAATCCACATCGTTCCATTTCTTAAACGATGAAGTTAACTCATCAAACTCTTTATCCAGCTCCTTGACACCCCATAAATGTTCATAAACTTCAATTACTCTTACAAACTTCATAAATCACACACTCCGCTATATCATAAAAAATATGCTCTTTGAGGTCTAACCGCAATATCCGATTCTTTTTCCTATTGTTTTGAACAAGGGAATAAAATTTTCCTATTTTGTTTCAAGATATATTTTGTGTCTAAATTACAGCTTCATTACCTAATACTTTTAGTGATCGGCAAGATATAGAAAGCCCCACTTCCCATCGTCAGAAAAGTGGGGCTGTGTGGTATCGGATAAGCAAGATTACCGAGCCTTCACTAATTTCAAATTGTCAAGGAACCAACGGGGGTATTTACTGGTTGATTCACCTTTAATGTTGATGCGTGTAGTGTTATTGATATCGATGTCTTTGATTTCTACATGCAGCCATTCAAGATCGCTTTCCATATCTACGAATGAGTGGGTAAAGGGACCGTAGGTTATGGTTTCATCTCCATTTGTTACGGTTACGGTTACCGACACGGGGTCGAATTTGTGTGATCCGCCTACCATGGGGGTCCAATCAAAGGTAAGGGTTCCTTTTTCCCCCAGGGGTACCTCTTTCAAAGCCGGCAGATTGATGCCACCTTGGTAGCTTGTCTTGCCAAACTTCAGATAATTCTTTTGCAGATAAACCTGTCCGGCAGCCGTGGGAGTAAGTTCGAAACTATAGCCTCGAGCTTCCAGTGTGTCAATAGCGCGTTGGCCGTCAATCAGGTTGGTCCCGCCGTAGATTTGAGGAGCGGTTGCCGCAGGAGTACCCGTTTTGCCGTCGTCCACCTGGCTACCGGCACCACTCTGTTCCACCCATGGACTCAACCACTCAAAGTCTTCGCTATAGTATATTACTTCATCCACCCCCAGGTCGGTTACTTGATTCAACATCAGCTTTATGACAGGGACGGCAGTACCTGCATAATATCCTTCAGCCTTCAGTTTATGACCGTTGAGCGATGTCAGGTCGATATGGGCAGGGATACTGATCAAGCTCAGAGTACAGGAGGCACCATCAATGCTGAGGCTGTTTCCATTAAGTACACCGGTAGCACTTATATAGGTACGCATGCTGGCTTTATAGCTGTCAATCTGTCGGGTGATATCTGTAGCCTGCGGAGTGGCGGGAGGAGTGCCCGGTGCTTTGATGGTTACTTCATCGCAAGCTACATAACTCAACTGCTGGGCATCCGTCAATTTGGTTCCTTTGATGGTTACCTCATTACCTGCACTTACAGGAGTGCTACTTTGCATCCACACATAGCTGCCATTGTTTGTAACATCAGCAGCGATGAAGCCATCCTTGGCAGTTGTCATCACAATGGCTTTGGATACCAATACCACAGTTTCATCAGCCAGTGCATCCAGCTGGACCACAGTATAGTTGGTACAATCGCGGTATTTATCACCGTCTTGGTTAATCACCACTTCGGCACGGCTGGCTATGGTAGAACCATGAAACACGACAGAAGCTTTACGGGGATTGCCGAGTGTACCATCGCGCAGGTTATCATCTACACTGACAGTCACATCGGTAATACCACTGCCAGTGGCAGGCTCCACATGTACCCAATCGGGGGTATCAACCGTCCACGCGGCATCACTATATACGGTGACAAGCTTTTCGCTGGCGCTGGTGCCATTAAAATTCAGTAGGTTGGCACTAGCCAGTACAGCCTTGGCCGTGGGAGTATCCTCGTCGCTACAACCAACTAGCGTGTTTACCCCTAATAGCAGAATCAGGTAAAGGATAATGAATGTGTATTTTTTTGATTGAATATTCATAATTTGATATACTAAAGTTTACTACTTTCTGTTATATTAGAAATCCAAGCCATCGGCCCAACCTGGGTTTTGTGTCAGGTTGTGGTTGAGCGAGCGCTCATCCGTGGGGATGGGATAGAGGTAATCGCGGCTTTCATTGAAGGAGGTACGATTTATGTTGTGGTGATAGTCGATATAGCCGTGGGTACCCTCGGTCAAGAAGAGTTCCTTGCCTATCTCATAAACCTGAGTTACTGTAGTGCTGGGTCTGGTTGTGCCTTTGGCATAAAGCACGACATCGGCTTGCCCATTGCCAGTGAGATCGTAGCTGCCAGGACCCTCGAAATACATACCAGTAATGGGTTGGTCGATACAATAACCTGCTTTCCAGCGCACGAGATCGTCAAAGCGGAAACCCTCTTCGGTGAGCTCGATGGCACGTTCGCGACGGATTTCCAAAATTACACCTTGATTATTGCCTGTTACGTTGGGATAACCTGTTTCTGCCGAAGACAAGTAGCGGTCGGGGTGGGCATTGGCATTGACTAGGTTGAGGTCGGGCATGCCTGCACGGTCACGCAGAAGGTTGATACTGGCATCCAGGTCAGCTTGTGTCAAGGTTCCTAACTCAGCTTTAGCCTCAGCATAGTTCAACAAGACTTCGGCAAAACGATATACAGGCAGGTCGCAGGTAGAAAAACCGGCACGGTCTACTTGTCCGCCTGCAGCTTTAGGATCCTGCACGTATTTGATGGGTTGGTAACCGGTTACGCTAGTCATCAAATCGGGTGGTAATACGGTGGTGGTACCGATACGTTTGTATCCTTGGGTACGGATGGTCTGCGCCAAGCGTGGGTCACGGTTCTTCATCTCATCGATGAAAGACATGGTTTGCCAGCCTGCTTGGTCGGTAAAGGCGGTACCATCTTTCATCAAGTAGGTGTTAACAAACTTGCGGGTAAGTCCGGGGCGGCCTTGGGTTGACATCAGGGCGTGGGCGGTAGCATTGTGGTATATCTTGAGGTCGTAGCTGAACTTGATGGCCAGGATATACTCATCTTGGTTGGCATCTTCGGCACAAAAAAGATTCAAGTAGTCGCTCTCGGGCTTATTGTTGTCATACAGTTTGTAGGGACCCGTTTCCATCAGCTCCTTGGCAGTCGTTGCGCTCTGCTCTAGATAATAGGTATAATCGTGTCCCTCGAGGGTTAGGCCTTGATACTTGCGGTAAGTTCCTTCATAAAGGCAGAATTGGGCTTTGAGGGCCATGGCTGCCCATCGTGTAGCACGATAGGGGGCACTCTTTTCTTCTTTCTCATCAGGTAGGTTCTTGATGGCAAAGTCAACATCTTCTATCATCTTGGTCATCACCAGCTCGCGCGAATCGCGTGGATTGTAAAGGGCAGCATCGGCTGAACCTAGTTCAGTATCATACCAGGGCACGTCACCAAATCGCTTCACCTTTTCAAAATAGAAGAAAGCACGGAAAAAGCGGGTGAGGGCCTTGTAGTGCAGGGCCGCATCGGCATCGGTGCATTGGTCGGCATTAGCCAGCAGGGTATTCATGCGGCGAAGGTCGGTCCAAGTCCATCCTCCACCACTGGCGGGTACGAGGCGTTTATTACCACCAATCATCACATCAGAGAGGGTTTGCTGCACATAGAGGTCATTCTGGTCATCGAAGGGTGCCTTATCAAGCAGATTGTTGTAGAAGGGGTTGGTAAAGAGCTGAAGGTCACTTTCGGTCTTGAAGTAGTTGCTCTGGGTGATTTTATCAAGCGGTTCCAAGTCGAGCAGGTCGTTGCAGGCACTAAAAGTGAGCATCGAAGTGGCTGCTACCAATAAGATATATCGTTTCATGAGTTTTAGTTTTTTTTGAAAATATTGTATGTTAAGATTTAGAACGTTACATCCACACCAAACATGTAGGTTTTAGACCAAGGATAGTAGGCGTTATTGTAACGCCCATTACGGCTGAAGGCGGCTTCGGGATCGATGTATTTACTGTTCTTTTTCAAGGGTGACCAGTAGCAGAGGTTCTCGCCTGAAAAGTAGAAGCGTACTTGGTCGATGCCTGCACGGCGTGTCAGGCTTTCAGGGATGGTGTAGCCTACGGTGAGATTCTTGAAACGCAGGTAGCGCAGGTTTTGCAAATAGCGGTTGTTTACCTTGCTGAGCGGACCGCTATAAGCCGAGTAGGCCATAGGACGTGTGAAGTAGGCATTTGTATTGTCTTCGCTCCACACACGGTCCATGATATCATCGGGCATGTAAGTACAATAAGGACGAGAGAAGGGACCCCAGAATGTCATGTTCTCAGTACCGGGATACCAATAATGGTTGCCTGTACCTTGGAAGAATACACTGGCATCGACACCATTCCAACGAAGGCTGCCCTTGATACCATATTGCAGACTGGCCAATGAGTTACCCAGCACCTTGCGGTCACCAGGGTTGTCAACGGTATTGGCACCTATGCCAATCTTACCGTCTCCATCAAGGTCGACAAACCTCACGTCACCGGCTTGCCATCCACCTGTCAAGCCTTTGTTTACATAGCTTAAGTCTACTTGTCCAGCATAAGCAGCGGCTTCTTCGTTGCTTTGGAAGAGGCCGTCGATTTCAAAGCCCCAGATCTCTCCCAGACGCATGCCTTCGTAGTAGTCTTTGGCAAAGGTCTTGTCTTTGTTGTCATATTTGGTGATGCAGCTGTGATAGTCACTCAGGTTGAAGCCGATACTGTACTCCAAGGGACGTTTGCCAAGCATAAACTGGTCGTGCCAGGTAGCAGACAGTTCATAACCCTTAGTACGGAGATCGGCTGTATTCATTTGAGGTACAGTGGCACCATATACAGCAGGAAGCTGTATGCCATCGGTCAACATGTCTAGAGTATTACGTACGTAGCCATCTACGGTTATATCCAAGCGATTGTTGAAGAGGGTGATGTCGGCACCAAAATCCCATTGCTGAGAGGTCTCCCAAGTGAGGTCGCTGGCGATAGGCGAACTGAGCGAAGAGTATTTTGCCATGGCACTGCCCTCGCCAAAAGAATAGCCTGCAAAGTTGCTTACAGAAACCAAACGCAAGAAGGTATAGTAAGAAGATACGTTCTGATTGCCCAAACTGCCAAAGGAGCCACGTAACTTCAAGTTATCTACCACCGAACGCAGAGGTGCAAAAAAACTTTCTTCGGAGATACGCCAACCAATAGATCCTGAAGGGAATATGCCCCAACGACTATTCGAGGCAAAGCGTGAAGTGCCATCGTAGCGGCCACTAACTTCAGCCAGATAACGTCCTTTGTAGTCGTAGTTTACCCGGGCAAACACACCGGCCAGGGCGTATTGGTTTTGTCCACCGGCCACACCGGTGATAACTTCGCCAGACGAGTTCTGCCCTACCAGGTTCAAGTCGTCGAGAATGGTTGAGAGCAGATTCTCGCCATAACCCGACACATTCTTGCTGCGCCAGGTTTCGTAGTTGAAGCCAGCGGTGGCACTGAGGTGATGCTTGTTGGCAAAGGTATCCTCGTAATTGGCAAAGGCGTTGGCCGAGTAGTATTGGCTGGTATTCACCGTTTCATCCAAGCGATTAGCACCGGCACCTGTGGCATACGAGGTGAGCTCCGCATCGGGATACTCGCGATACCAAAGATTATTAGAGCGGCTGGTATTGCGTGCCTGGTATTGACGATAAGTAAAATCGACCGTCAGTTTGAGCTGTTTGATGGGGGTAATGACCAAACGAGTGGTGTTCGAGAAGTCGCTATTGCGGTTTACATTGCGGTGCGATCCTTCGCCTACCAAAATGTGACGGCCATTACCCACACCGTATCCGTTGGCGATAAGGGGTGTTTTGTAGAGCCACGAGCCATCAGGATTCTTCATGGGGAAGCAGGCCAAGGCGTGGGCATTGTTGTAAGCGATGGTATTTTCTACGCTGCCATCGCCTTGGAAGGTGTATTGTGAAGCATAGAAAGAGGTATTATTGGTCATTGTAGCATATTTGTTGATGCGGAAGTCGATTTTAGAGCGCAGGTTATACTTACGGAATACATCGGGGTTCTCTTTCAGCATACCCTTTTGATAGTCGTACGACCCTGATACGAGGTATTTCACATCTTTGTTTCCACCACTCAAGGACACGCTGTGTTGCTGTACCGGACGGTTGTCGTTATACATCATGTGCCACCAATCGTAGTTACCATAGTAAAGCCACAGATTACGTCCATTACGTTCTTCGGTCACTGCCCAGGGACGATCAGGGTGTTCGGTCTTGTCATTCACACGAGCCAGCAACTGCTGCATGTCATGGTCGTTGTAGTTCACGTAGTTATTGCCCGAGCTGGCCTTGAGGAAAGTGTTTACAGTATGAACCGACCAGTAACCAGTGCTTTCGTAATCGGTCGAAGTGGTGGGTGCTTCCCAACCCATGCGTCCACTATAGTGTACGGTTGCTTTGCCCTGTTTCTCACTACCGTTTTTGGTAGTTACCAGGATAACACCAAAGGCAGCACGGGCCCCATATACAGCAGCGGCCGAAGCATCCTTGATGACAGATACACTCTCTACATCCATCGGATTCACCCGGTTGATATCGCCTACGGCCCCATCAATCAGAACCAGGGGAGAGGCACCGTTGATACTGGTCACACCACGCACATTGATACTGGCCGAACTGCCCGGTACCCCCGAAGAGGTACTCACATTAAGGCCCGCCACCGCTCCTTGGAGCATGTTGCTGACAGAGTGCGCCACACGGTTCTCAAGGGACTTGTTGTCGATAGTGGCCACGGCACCAGTCAGGTTCACTTTCTTCTGTGTACCGTATCCTATCACAACCGCTTCATCAAGCAGGATGGCATCTTCTTGCATGTAGATTACCAGGTTTGCCTGTCGGGCTCTAACCTTTATTTTCTTTGTGAGGTATCCCACATACGATAGATTGATATCGGTCTGGTTGCCATCAATCATCAGCGTGAACTTACCATCAGCATCGGTGATGGTACCACGGGTGGTACCATCTATCATGACGGTAACACCCGCCAACGGTTCGTCGTTGGCTTCGAGCACTCGGCCCGTAACGTTTTGTTGCTGTGCTTTTAGTGTATATACACTGCTCAAGACGAGAAGCAACAGCAGGAGTTGTTTTACTTTCATTTTCATGTTTATAAAGATAATGATTTAATTCTGATAAACATCGGTACTGAAGGCTTGCGGGCGCTCCATCTCCTGGGTGTAGGTATGTCCGAACTCATCGGTCACTTGTATGCGGAGATCAATCTTGGCATCGTCGGCCTTTACCTTAAAGAAATGGGTAAACTTTTCGGTCACGAAACTGGGGATACTTTGCAAAGCGGCCGCATTAAAGCGCTTTACGCTGAGGGCAGCTATGTGCAAGGGGTCGTAGGCCCATGTCTCAGTGTAGTCCAACTTCTTCCCATTGGTATCAGTCACCGTGAGGGTCCAGCGGGGATTCCAGTTCCAGATATTGATAAGCACCTCGTTGTTGGTACTGATAGGATAAGCGCTGGTGTATTCGGCAAACTTGTCCTGTACCGTACTGCTCGCACTTGTCATCAAAGGTACATCAGCATTCGAGAAGTGCACTCGATTGAGATCATAAGTACGGAACTGATGGTTGATATCTCGTCCGATAGCTTTATATTGATAGCTTATCTGCTTCTGATTCACCGCCCAAATACCATAGCCACCCGGTGTACCGTCGGGGCTGATGTGAATACCAGGGGTGAGATAGCCCGACCACCACCATGAACCGCATACAGCACCGCTATTGTGCTCATAAAATTCTTCTCCATTCGTGATGTCAGCTTCGGGAGTTACGTTGAAGCTAAGGTGGGTGTGCCCCGTTACAAAATGCACCTGACGCCCCTTGAGCAGACTGAAGAGTTGGTTGCTGCTCACCGCATCGTGGTCGATCTTGTATGAACCATTGGCTTGTGGATAATATACCTGTGCATGCATAGCCATGATGATGGGAGTATTTATCGACACATACTTCAAGTCTTTTTCGAGCCAAGTCAGTTGCTGGGCACTGAGGCTTTTCTTGTAGTTGCGGTCGGTAGTACCATCATAAGCATCGCAATCGATATTGTCCAACACAACGAAGTGTACTTTCCCGATATTAAAAGAATAGTAAGTAGGAGCTATCAGACTGCGGTAGATTCCCTCAGCTTCAGCATCACTTGTAGTTTTATAATCGTTGTCATGATTGCCTATGGTGTGAAACACCTGCAGATTTTTGAATTGAGCATTCATGGTACTGAGATATTCGGGCAAGGCATAATGATTTTTATACCAATATAAATCCCAAGTCATATCCCCTAAGGTGAGGGCATACGTACGTTGGTCTGTCATGGATTGACGCATGGCATTCAAGTCTTTGCAGAAGTCCAGAAACTGATCGTCATCTTTGGTACGGTTGGCCAGGTGCATATCACCCAGCACAAACAGATTGAAGTTATCCTGTCCTTCCACCTTGGTCAACTTAAAGTCGGTTCGTTCTAAGGTGCCGGCATCACTTCTCAGCTTTTGAAAGAAGAGGGGCAAGATTCCATCGCTCTCTACCTCATATCCCGATGGAATGGAGACGAACACCACTCCATTCTTTTTCTGTGAAGCCAACTCATAGATACCAACCTCGTTGGTGACAGCCACTTCTACACCATCCGACACTACTACGCCGGCTATGCCTACATCTCCGGCGGTCACGGTGCCATATATGGTACTGGTAGCTTGTGGCTTAAAGTCGATGTTAGAAGCTACTACATTGATATGGCAGCTACCTAGCTGTTTCTTTCGGTCAGCCCGTTTTACATAGACCTTATAGCAGGCCGTGATACATTCTGATGGAAGTACCACACCGAAACTCTCGGTAGTGATATGCAAGGGGGGACATACATAAGAGATTCCTTCGGCAGATTCAAGGATGATACGATCAGAAGTTTGCAGAGTCCCATCACCCGATAGTCGGAATTTAAACTCGCCACCTGCCATTATATCTACATTGTCAGGAAGGATTATTTGCAGATTGAGATCATCTGCCAAGGTATCACTACCATTGCTATCGCCACTACATGCGGACAAAGGTAGTATGAGTAAACATACTCCCAACCAATAATACTTAGAAAGGAAATTCATATATAATGGAGTTTGTTGTAAAGGGCTTGTCTGGATTCAGACCTCTTCATCTGTTTAGAATGCATAGCTGCACTGCAAGCCTTGGGCAGGAGCTATCAAGAGGTTACTCACCTCGAAGTTGATCTGTCCTTTTGAGGTACCTTCTGGATAGTAGATACGGATGTCATGACGGCTTTGTGGGGCGATGGTGTATTCGCGGAAGTATTCCAACTCCTTTTTATGGGTGGTTTTCTTGAGCTCGAAGGTCAAATCAGAATGGTTGTGTACAGTGATATCACAATACTTGGCTTTGCGGTTGATATTTACAATCTCCACACTCTTATTGAAGATTTCGCGCAGATAGGCTTCATCGCCTACAAGAAGATGATCTATCCAAACGATGGTACGACGGTTTTCGAGGGCTTCGCGTATGCCCTGTAGACTACGCTCTTTGGCAAGCACCAAGGTCATGGTACGATGCTCGCCACGAGAGAAATCAATGTCGGTTTGAATGGGTTGATGTATATCGCTATTGCCAATCATGGTGAGCTTCTTTTCTATGCACCAGCGATGGGCTTCAGGATAGTAAGCCTTTCCGTTAGCCACCTCAATACCTTGCATACAGCCCTTATCCAGCAATTCGGTGTGTTCGGGCCACCAAAGGGTGGTGTCAGATTGCTGGCGATCCCAGCCTGGATGATTCCAAAAAAAGAAGGCGTTTTGTGCTTTGGCTTGTTTGAAAGATTCGCGCCACCCGGTTTGTACCAACGAGTCGCATTGTTTCACAAAGATAGCATTGAAGTGTCCGGGAGCCATGGGACGGGTTATCTCGCTACCACGAATCAGCAGGATATCATTAGTCTTGGCACTTTTTGAAGCTACTTCCCACGAGCGGCCGTGTCCAGCTTTAATATCTTTGTGTGGGCGATACTCCAGATGCTCGGTCAGAGCAATGCAATCCAGACCCTCGCGGTAGGCTTCGTCTACACGTACGGTAGGCCATACCAATCCATCAGAATAAACCGTATGGATGTGGAAGTCACATTTCAAGGTTTTATACTCTCCTACTTGTGGAATTACAATTTCATTACGCACTTGTGCTTGGAGTTGCCACAAAGTTCCTAACACGAATACTGTACCAATAAATAATCTTTTCATACCTGTTTAGAAATGGTTTATTTTTTTATATCTAATATTTTTGGTGCAAAGATCTAGGATGATTATTATACTTCTATTACCGGAAGGTTAAGATATATTGTCATTAATATTGCAAAACTATTTCATTAGCTTCCTGAAACAGCTGCTCAATAAGCATAGTAAATGGAAAAGAGACTATCACTTCAATTAAAGTGCACTCCTCTTTTTTATGTCCGTAGGTATATACGGTTGACAACAGATATCTAAATTGAAACCAATATGGCACCGGAAGGGAACGTCCCGAACATCCCGTTTTTCACCTTGAAGATGATACAAATGTACCGGATAACTGACACAAGAAGTGTTACAAATGTAGCAACAATACTATAAGTAGTATTATACAAGAAGATGGTAGATATACTTTTTTCTTTGGAGCAAAGAAAAAAGATACCAAAAAAGAAACGAATAGATAGCAGACGGCATCGCCGTCTGTTTTCATTTTTTACAAGGGAAAGAACAAAAACAGAAAGGACTACTTCCCCTTCAGATTTTTAAAGGAGAGAATGATAGAATTATATTTTACCCCTGCTGTCGTATTTATCGCCTGACATCCTTGCCCCGGTTCAGCTTGACGATGGAACACACACAGTCACGCATTATATAAAGAATAGTATTATCCAAAGTACAAATATTTTAGAAAAGTTAACCTGTTGTATATTAGACAAACTTATGTAGATGTTTTGATAATATTGAATGGAGGGATGATAGTTTTTGAGTAATATTAAGCGAACCTTTAAATTATAGAAGTTATGACTCAAAAACAATTATTACGAAGAGACATCATCAAGATTTGTAAGAAGGAGTGCTTAAGGTATAAATTAAGCTCTAATTACACATCAATGCTACTTCAAGGCGGTCGTTCTCTTGTTAAATTCATGCAAGAAAAGAATGCAAATGACTACACCCCTGATGTAGGTTTGGAATTTAGGATATATGTACATGGAATCCGAACAAAAAAGTATGCTGATGAAATCAGCCGTGTCGTTGATATGCTCAACTCTTTTATAGACAGCAAACTATTCGTATTTCAAAAACAAACTCCAAAGTATTTTCCCGGAATTTTTGGACAGTATGTCATAGAATACATAGAATATCTCAAGACAGAGACAAATCTTAAAATGTCCTCAATTAAGATATATGAACATTCGCTAAGCATGTTCAGTCAGAAGATGCACCATGCAGGAGTAGATTTAGAGACCATATCATTGGAACATTTATTGAATTTCTTTTCATCTCTTCAAAACATGAAACAAGAGAACGTGAAGAATGTGAAAAACTTTCTTCGCTACATGAAAGATCATGGCATTATTAAACATGATTTATTGCTTGACTATATTCGACCTACTCGTTACATGAAGGAGAAAGTCCCATCCTACTACGCAAAGGAGGAAGTCCTACGAATCGAAAATAGTGTGAACAGACATTCTACAGAGGGAAAAAGGGATTACGCAATGTTGCTGTTGGCATCAAGGTTGGGACTTCGTTCTGCCGATATTAGAAATCTCAAGTTTTCAGATATTGATTGGGACAGGAATGAAATACATATACGACAAATAAAAACACAGAAGGAGGTAATATTGCCATTGCTGGAAGATGTTGGAGTTTCACTGATTGATTACATAAGGAATGCAAAACCACAAACTTCATTAAAGGAAATCTTTGTCTCGTTTACACCTCCTTACCGGGTCATTACATCCGCAACCTTTTCCACAATGATAGCCAAATATGTCTTTAAATCTGGTATCAAATGTGATGGAAAACATCATGGCAGCCATTCCCTTAGACATAGTTTGGCTACCAACCTGTTGGGGAGCAACGTTTCAGTTCCAACCATTTCATCAATATTAGGACACAGCACCACGGAAAGCACGAAAAAATACTTGACTATAAATTTGTCATCATTGTTGAATTGCAGCCACGATGTGCCATCGGTGGAAGATAATTTCTACGAACAGGAAGGAGGTGTATTCTATGTCTAAAGTGATCTACAAATCAGTGTTTTCTGATTATTTCAATTCTTTTTGCGAACAACGGGTTAAGTTGGGATATTCAGATGTTGAAATGCGCCTATTCTTCAAGGTGTTTGACAGCTATTTCTATAACAAAGGGATTGATATTGTATTTGTCACAGAATCAATTTATAATAACATGATGGATTTCTTGACCAATGAAAACGGACGAAACCGATATAGGTATGCTTCTAAATTTTCCATGTTAATGAAATATATGTCCCGTCTGGGTGTACCTGTATATATACCCAGAGTAGGTAAGATTCCCAAAAACAATTTTATACCGCATATTTTTACCCATGAAGAGTTATGTAGAATTTTCAACGCGGCAGACCAATTGCGATTGCCTAAACCATACAGCCGCAGTGTAGTTATAATCATGCCTGCTATATTACGATTGTTATATAGCACAGCTATGCGTATAGGGGAAGCTCTCGCATTAAAAAATGAAGATGTAGATTTGGACTGTCAGACCATAACTATCAAAAATACTAAAAATAGATGCCAACGAATTGCACCAATTAATCCATCGCTTGGGGTTGTATTGAAACAGTACATCTCATACAGGAATCAAATACCCATAAAGGGAATAGAGAATGCCTCTTCTCCATTCTTCGTGAATCTGTCTGGAAAATCTTGTAGCCAACACTCTGTGTCAGCAAGGTTCATTGAAATTTTGCAAAACGCTGGTATTCCATACAAAGGACATCATCAAGGTCCAAGGCTACATGACATCCGACATACAGCCTGCGTTCACACAATGGTAAAATTGGTTAAAGAAGGTAAGGATATTTACTGTGTAATGCCATACATAGCAGCTTATATGGGACACAAGAGGCTTGAATCCACAAATAATTATTTGCGATTAACCCAAGAAATACACCCTGATATTATCAAAGCAACTAAAGCAATAGATAAACTTTTTGATGATTCTGTATATGACAATTTTAATTTTGAAGATAGATATGAACTATAATTTTACATTTTCTGAACTTTTGGAGAAATTCTTCAAAACATATTTGCCCGGCGAAGTAGGAGTAAGCAGTAATTCCATTCGTTCATATCGGGATACCTTTGTACTATTCTTTGAATATATGGATAGGACAAACAAAGTAAAACCTGATAAAATCAGTCTTTCTCATTTCAAGAAAGAAGAGATATTGCTTTTCTTAAAATGGCTGGAAGAAATCAAAGGTAATAGCGTCAGTACAAGGAACCAACGTTTGGCCGCCATTCGTTCATTTTGTAATTTAGTAATTTTTATTTGTCCAGAATATGTACACAACTGTTCTGAAATACGCTCAATAAAGTATAAAAAAGCAGTCAAAGATACTGTTAAGTATATGACCATAGAAGAAGTAACAGCCTTATTATCGCAAATTGATACTCGGACAAAATCAGGCCGACGAGATTTGACATTGTTATCTTTACTTTATAACACAGGAGCAAGAGTACAAGAAGTGATTGATCTCACACCTTCAAACTTTAGGCTTGAGAAACCGGCGATTGTTGAACTATACGGGAAAGGTCGAAAGAAAAGAATTGTCCCACTTGATGAACCTATTGCGAAACTACTGCAAGGCTATATGAGAGAACAAGGCTTGTCAAGTGCCTTCAACGCCCATCATCCGCTCTTTTTCAATTCGCAAGGCAGTAAACTAACTAATCCTGGCATATCATACATAATAAATAAGTATGTCAGTTTATTGAAAGCACAAAACGCTGAAATGTGCAATATAAACATCACACCTCATGTGTTTAGACATTCAAGAGCCATGCACCTCCTTCAGGTAGGTGTTCCTTTGATATATATACGAGATATATTAGGACATGTTTCAGTCCAAACAACGGAAATCTATGCGAGAACCGATTCTAAAGCCAAAAGAGAAGCCTTGCAAAAGGCATATGAAGATATTGGTATTATAGAGCCTGAAATAAAATCTTGGGACAAGGATTCTAAACTTAAAGCATTCTTGAAAAGTTTAGTATAATATTATCCGAAGATGGATCTTAAAGTAGTCAGTTAATAATATGATTAACAACATCTTTAACTGGCTACTTTGGATAATACTATTCTTTAGATAAGCAACAACAGCGTATGCAATAGAGGGCGACGCAAAAGAAGTAAAAAGCCTCTATGATTTGATGAATGGATTGCAGAAGTAGGAAGAACCGTCTGTTCCGAATGGTTTTGGAACAGCATGGCTGGGAATTCTTGTAGATGCTCTTGGAGAGAACTGGGAAAATATTTTTTGCCGTGGAAGCTGGTACGACTTAGAATTTGACGGCAGGGTGCTTACTTTCAACACAGAAACAGCTTGGTCTCCCTGTAATGAGGTGTTCGATATGGTATGCAAAAAATACCCGACATTAAGCTATTTCTATCGGTCAGAAGAACCGGGAATGGCATTGTATTGTACCAATGACAAAGAAGGCAGATACTTTCAAGACCGATTTGTTGTAGAATTGTGTACTTCGGAAGAAGAATACTATACCGAGTATTTCTCAGATTTGCAGAGTATGTATGAATGGTTGGAGGATATTTGCGATATGCAAGTTCAATCAATGCAGGATGTCGATGCGATTGTAAAACAATGGCAAAAGGAATGTGACGATGCTTACTGCCATATCCACGAGTATGCTATTCCCGATTAAACCGATTTTTAGGGTTTGAAATCTTCAATCTATAATAATTGAAATCCGTATTGGTTTACCGCTGATACGGATTTTTACTTCAGCCTGCTTCCGGCAATATCCTGTTATAAAAGAAACGGATTTCTTCAAGACCATTTACAGGTCGTTCCATTTATAATCAATTCATCTTTTTGTAATGATTCCAACAGCTACATCTGTGCGTCCTGTGGAGGATTCTATTTTTCTGCAAAGGTAAATCGGCCGTTCCAATCATGCCAATGCCGACTGTCATCGCGAGTGAACCGTAAAATCTTCCTCTCCGTTGTCGAGCGTATTTTTCGTATCAGCCTTGCCGTATTGCCCCTGCCTCATTCTTTAGAGCAGGAAAATAAATCCCTACGGTCGCAAACAGACCGAACAAAGGGGAAATAACAACAATCAAAAAAATAAGGATATGAGCAGATTCGATTTTATTAAGAACGGCAACCTCCTTTATTGGAACTACCCTGACAATGGCAAATTCACTGGCGATTACAAAGTGATTTCCGCACCTGAAAAAGTTGACGGCAAAAGCATCATTCTAATATCAAGCAAGCACTCTGAAATGGAGGTCTTGGCTTCGGAGCTGTCTCCGATACCTCCAACGAGAAGCCATAAAGAGGAGTTTCATAGATGGAGAGAGAAATATGAGGCAGAAGGCTCGGTATTTTACAACAAACTCTCAGAGGTTATCGCCACAGACAACGATTTGGAAGTTGGCGACATGGTGGCGTTCACAAACGATTACGGCGTGGTGTTCGGTCCGTATGAAATACTTGCATTCATGGAACCGTGGAACGGTGACAGATGTGTGTACCTTGACAGTGACGCCTATTGGTTTGCAGACCGTCCCAGCCAACTGACCCTGATGCGCAAGAGAACTGAATAACAACAGTCGAAGCATAGAAACACCCGCTTTATGGCGGGTGGCTTTGTCTATTCAGGTGGCTGCCCTTTTATAGTTCCATTTTAGTTTGCACCTGTTTTACTCAAGCTATATCCTTTTGTAGAAAGACACGACGCTTGCCACGACATGCGCCACGGGTTGTTTTCGCGTGCAAAGTTACGGTGGACGAACGCCGATCAAGTACCGCTGTGGCTACCTCTAATGAAATTTGACGGAAACTTTCCGCAATCACAGATTACGGCATTTCATAAAATTTCATTCGCGGTTCCTTGCCCTTTGTTCTTGCCTCCCCCGTTTGAACCGCACGTAAAACAATCCCTTCAGGCGAAGTCGAAAAGGCTTCAAGGGCAGGGAAATAAAAATTTGAAAATATGAAAGTAATATGTACAAAATGCGGCGGTATGCATGTGGCTTGCGAAGCCATGATTAACCCCAATGACAAATCTTTCCGTAACTATACGGATGAAGCCTTTATCTACGGCTGGTGTGACGATTGCAACACCGGAGTTGTCCTCTCCGATGTCGATGAAGTGAAAGAGCATATCATCAAGCTCCATGAAGAATTTCATGCCCGATATGGAACAGAACCGCTTTATGCGCAATGTGACATTATGTGGAAAAGCGATGATGACCGCCATGTCTGTCCTGAACCCGAAACCATCAAGTTATCCACAGATGTGGATGATGCCACCGATGATAAAATTTTCTTCTATTGCAACGGTATAGGACAGCTTATATCCCTCGCGGAATTTGACGGAGAGGACTTTGTCCTTACAGACTGCAGATATTTGACAGACGAATTATAATAATATAAAAAATCAGAATTATGCACTCAACTATTTTTCAGATAACGACCGAAAAGGTTGAAGAAAAAGACGCTCTCCTTAATGAAAACACCTTACAGCAGGGGGAATATTCAGACCTTGACTACTGCTCTGATATTGACGAAGATGACCGCATGGAACGCATAGAATATCTCGTAAACGAAATCCTGCCGGAAGGGATGTTCACACTCATAGATGAAAACACAATCCGTTACAATGGCGGAATGGAAGCATGGCTGGAGGAATGGGTCAGACTTATAAACGATAAATGTTCGCTCGTAACCGCAGGCAATATCCGTGAATGGAGTACATTGTATAATCTGAAAGAAGCGATAGACAATCTGCTTGACGCCGGAAGCCGTTTCTATGATGACAACAGCGGATGTTCCTCCTATTCAGATAAATCGGGAGAGTTTATGAAAAGCCTGAATGACCTTGAGGCAGGCACCCTGCTTTATATCGGAGGCGTTATTGACTATCATTTTTAAGCAACAGGAATATGAACAAGTATAACTGGAAAGGCTATGATTTTATAGGCACAGTACCCGAATTTGCAGAAAAGTTCGGGTACTGCAAGACCCCGACCTTCGTCAATGCCGTCAAGCGTGTGCCCCGACACCGGTACAACAGCATGAACGCCATGGAACAAAGGGTCTATGAAGAAAAGCGGAAACGTGCGAAGCGAGCCTACTGCATCTATATGAACGAGGACATGACCGAGAGCTACATCATAACCAAAGAAGAATATCTGGCGACAAACCTCCCTGTCAGGGAGAAACACCATGAGCCGTTCCTGCTCTCATATAGCAACAGGGTGTTACCTGAAAACTTCATCGGAAACAGCCGTGATGAAATCCCTGTCAAATCCGCCATGATGAGATACTCAGCCGAAGCGGTGAAATTTGCCGAACATCTTTTGCTTGCCACAGGATATTTCAACGGCAACTGCCCTGTGGAAAAGCCGTCGGTAAAGGTAAACTACACCTCGCTGTACCTGACTTACGGCAACGGTATCAGGATGACATTCGACTCGGAACGGAGCCGTGACGGAGTGGACAACTGCCGTCTGTCAACCGTTGATTTTAACGGAGAAAGAATTTACAACGGTTGGCGGAGATTAAACAGCGTGGATGAAATCCTGCACCATACCGCCATGAACAAGGACTGCAAGGATGCCTCATGGTATTTTGGATGACATAGACGGACAGGCGGGGCTTTGCCCTGCCTGCTTTCTTGAAGCATCCGTCGCCATGCCTCCTCTTATATTTCGCGGAGTTTCCGGCGGATGAAACTCCGCCATCCCTTTATAAGATAGCAATGCCGCCCATTTCTATATTTCCGTTCCGGGAACGGGCATCCCGTCCTTTTCTATCCCGGATTTATCAATTCCCTGCTTGTCTGTCGGAGATGGCAGAATATTACGGTGCAAAGTTAGAAGCCGCTGTCGGGGCGTCAAGGTCAGGCACGCCGTGTTTGTCACTGCAAGATGGAGGCTCCGCCCAATCTTTCCCTCCAAAACCTTGCCTTGTCCGCCACGCGCCACCTTTACAGGCACTGTAATATTCAAGTCCCCGACGCCCAAGCGGAAAGAAAGGGATTAAAACCAACAACTTTATAACACAGACAAGACCATGTATGAGACAGAAGAGACATCAGACATCATCGGCGCATACTGCACACTTATAGAGGATTGCCAAGGCTTCTGTGACGGACAGATTGTCAGAGACTACGGCACAGAGGTCGTTGTAAGGCTTCCGAATGGTAAAGAGATAGCCGCCTACAGGGACGAGGTGATTGTTTTCGATTGACGGCAATGCACGGTGACGGCAGTCCGGGCTATACGCTCGGACTGTGCTGTCCCGGCATCCCTGTTTTATTTCTTTTTTGAAGGCCTCCTTTTATCGTCACATCGGCTCCACCAACGATTCCAAGCCCTTTTTTATCGGACATATCCATTTTTACAGCTATCCGTTCCGCCCATGCGGACAGGCCGTGCCGCCCTTGAGTCAGGAACAGGTCGCGCATCGCCTTTTATGTTCATGCCTTTCTCCTTTTCCCTCCGGACCTGTTCTGCCAGCGTTCGCCGGATGCGGCAAAGACAGCGGTGCATTCCCCGTCATCATTCCAACCATCCATTTTCCGTATGACCGTCAACCATAGGACTGCCTTTCCTGAGCAGCGGCCCATACATCCACGGACAACCGCACACGCATACACAGTCCCGGACGGGCGTCCGTTTCACCGTCGGTATCACGCCATGACAGAGGGATACGTGCGATATCCGGCTTCCGAACTTATACGGAAATTGCTCCGACGTACAGCCTGCCGGTACAGAATGGCGTTGTCAAGCTGCCACAACAGTATTACGGCGAGTCATACACAATTATTTTTCCTGATGCGAAGTTATGATCATGGCGGAGACTTTCGCTCCTACGGGACGGTTGCCACCTTTGACCAACGGCTTTCAACAAATCTTCCTTTTTCTTTTCGCAGGCTTGACAAAAAGAGTATTTGCCGAACCTTCCGCTGGTGCCACCCTATGCCCATGTCATCTTTTTGCATCGTAAAAATTAAATGTTTAACTCTTTAATACTTAAAGTTATGGCAACTTCAACAAACAACACCAACTCTTTCAACCTCAGTGGCTTCGTAGCCGTCAACGCAAACATCCGCAACTTCGAGAAAAGCTCGGTTGCCCGTTTCCCCCTCTCCGTCAGCCGCACCGAAACCAACGGTGACGAGACCACCCGCAAGTCGGCCCTTGTAAACTGCGAGTGCTGGCGCAAGTTCGAGGAGGCATCGACCTTCGAGCTTCTCAAGAAAGGCAAGCTCGTCCAGGTTTCAGGATTCATCCGCCCGGAAGAATGGACATCGGAGGACGGAGCCAAGCACAACCGCATCGTCTTCGTCGCCACATCCGTCAGCGAACTGTCCACCGAAAAGAAGACCGACGGGAAAAAGCCGGCGAAAGGCAAGGCATCCAAAAAGAAAGCGGCATGACGCCATCATTCCTCTCGTATCAAAAGGCGGCCACGGCCGTCTTTTCTTTTACTCACGGATAAGTGTCCAACCCCTTTATAATCCTGCGGATCCGGCATACCTGTCACCCACAGCCCTTTGTACGGACATGATAACCGTTTATACCACATTGCCATTCATCCGGCGGTCGCCCACACCTGTTTTCTGCGGCGAAGGTGAAGGTGGCAGGGCAAACATCAAGGCACACTCCGTTCTGAAGGCCTTGCCTAATTCCCCTTATGGCCACCATCCTGTGATGCCACAAGAAAACAGGAGCGGCCGACCCGCAAGCCCGGTTAAGGCAGGGAAAAGACGCTCCATAAGTCTAACAGTCAAACATAAACGAAAATGGAAAAAGACATTGAGAAAATCCCTACTTACGCATTGCCCTATCTGGTGAACGGTGATGCCACTAACCTTGAAGAGGACGAGATCAGGCAGATAGACGAAATCTGCCGTGAACAGGGCATCGAACTTGTTGTCCCAATCAGTGACAGCGTGGAAGGCGGAGCCGGGCCTTATTTCAGCAGCACACCGATGTTCGGCAAACCGACAGAAGTGGAGAACTGCATCATCATTCATCAAAAAAAGGATTAGAGCCATGTATGTAATCACACATAAAGATACCGCGAAAGGAAGCAGGCCTGAAAACAGCATTGCCGCCATGGATGAAATCAGGCAGGATGGCAAGACCGTCCTGTCAAGCGATGACGGTGTTTCGATTCTGGTGATATTCCGCAATCTCAGCGGCAGGAACTTTTCAGGAAAGGAATACCGTGATTATCTCAAAAACATTGCATACGCGGATATGGGATTCGTCCCCGGCACAATCACGTTATGGCATGACGGATTGCCGGTTGCTGAAGCCGAACTAAAAAAGTTAAATGATTAATAACGACAAGATGATGGAAAAAGAAAAACTGACTGCACATGACGAGGAACTGATTGAACTCGCATACTCCACCACCTACCGGAGCAGCATCCGCAGAATGATACGGGAAGCGGACACGGAGCGGTGCCGTGAAATCCTGCGGCTCATACTGAATGACGATGACGCGGGTTGGGAAGATTGAGCGTGACAAAGGGGACTGCTGACATCCGGCAGTCCCTTTCCATGTGTAAGAAACATCTGCGATGTGCATTGTCCCTTGAACTTTCCTTTTATAGGTTTTCATCGTTGCCGGCGGATCGCTGGACACCCGCTATGCCGGGCTCGCCGACACCCTGCGTTCCGTTCCAGTCCGGGCGGCCTCCGGCGCAGGGCGAGCGTGGGCCGGCAGAGTGTGTCATGCTTCCACACACAGCCTGTCGGTGACACCCACGGTTCGCTCTTCACCCCGACTTCCACCGCACTCCGGGCTGCCGTGCCTCTGCTGCGGCCGGTCCCGCGATTTCCGCCACTTCCTCTTATAGGCCGACCTTTTATAAGAATTATCCCCCGGTTATAGAAAAACTCTTTCTGTCCGGAAACCGTCACGGCCGGTGGTTATCGGCGCGAAGTTCGGCATCCGGGCTTATAAGCCAAGGTTACACGGAGTTTCTGCGAGATTTTACGGACAGGCGGTAAAATCATCTTGAAAACCTTGTCCCTAAAGCCTCTTAGATGCCCCTGAGATGCGCAGATAACCACCTCGCGGACGGCTCCGGAAGGAGCAGGAAGTGAGGGAAGAAATAAATCTTCAACATTAAGGTCAGATATGAGATACGACAAGAAAAAGGCATTAGCCGACAACGTGAACGCCATAGAGACAGCTTTGGCGGTTTACAGTCAGGGCAGACAGGCCACTGACAGCGAGAAAAAGACATTAGCCCTTTATTCAGGTTTCGGGGGCATCAAAGAGGTACTGAACATCGGCACGGACAAGCCCATGCCCGACGGCATGGCAGAGCCTATGAAGCGGCTGCAGGAAATCCTGCTCGGTTTCGCAAAGTCCGACATTACGGAATACAAGAACCTCATTGACAGCATAAAGGCATCCGTGCTGACAGCGTTCTACACTCCGCAGTACATCATCGACACCGTGGCGGCACAGATACACGCCGTTTTCAACGACAACGGTATGCGGATGCGCACTTTCCTTGAACCGAGCGCAGGGATTGGCGGATTTCTGAAAACCGCCATGCAGGGAACAAGAGCATACGCATTTGAGAAAGACACCATGACAGGGCTTATCCTCTCGCTTCTCCATGACAACGCCACCACGATAAGCGCAGGATATGAGACTGTCGGGGAGCAAGACCTGCAGGACAAGGGATTTGATGTCATAGCCTCAAACATTCCGTTTGGCAATTTCCGTGTGTCCGATGCCGACATGTGGAAAAAGGGCGGCGTTTACGAACAGTCCACCAAGACCATACACAATTACTTTTTCGTAAAGTCCATGGATTTGCTCAACGAGGGCGGCATACTCGCTTTCGTGACCTCAAGGGGCATCGCCGACACTCCCGGCAACAAGTTCGTGCGCGAGTATCTTGTGAACCATGCCGACCTCATAACCGCATTGAGGCTTCCCGACAACATCTTCATAGAGACCGGGGGCATAGAGGTAGGCACAGACCTGTTGGTGTTCCAGAAGCATACACGGAAAACAACCCTGTCACACCGTGAACAGCTTTTCATGCAGACAGGCAAGGAAAGCGGTACGGACGGTATTGTAACCGAATATGCCAACAAACTTTTCACGCAGCCCAAGACTGCGCTTGCCACCGACAGCCGCATTTCCATGAACCAGTTTGGAAAATATGTGAGGAAATACCGGTGGCAGGGCGAGGAAACGATGATGATACAGTACCTTTCCGCATTGCTAAAGGCAGATTTCAGCCGTTTCTTCCACAAAAGCCTTTTCATGGGTGACGGACAGGACACCGTGCAGGGGCAGATGCCGCTCCTTGACCTTTTCGGGGATGAAATCACACCACAGCCGAAAGACAGGGGCAAACGAGCGTTCACCGACAAAATGGCATGGTGGATGAAAGACGGTGCAATGGTTATGTTCGAGGGGCAGCTCGGCAACCTAAAAATGCGCAAGTCAAGCCGTTATGCCGATGTAGCCGTGGATTTCGTGCCCATGGCTGACATTGAAGCGGCGAAAGAAAGGGCAAATGACTATTTCCCTGTTCGTGAGACCTATCTTGAGCTTTCAAGCAAGGAACGTGAGGAGGAACAGGAACACCCCGAATTGAGGGAGCGGCTTAACGCCCTTTATGACAAGTTCGTAGCCAAGTGGGGATATTTCCATGACAACGACAACAAGGAGTTTATCATGCTTGACAGCCTCGGTGTCGAGGTGTTCACCATTGAAATGCAGTCGGGCGGCATTGTCGGCAAGGCTGACATCATGCGTGAGCCTATGGCGTTCAAGAAGATTGACACCATGACCGTGCTTTCACCCATGGAGGCACTGGCGACAAGCCTCAATTTTTACGGCAGGGTGGACATTCCGTCTATCGCCCGAAGCTCGGACAGGAGCGAGACGGAAGCCATAAAGGACCTTAAGGGCGAAATCTTCTACAACCCCATATCGGGAGAATGGGAGCATAAGGGGAAGTTCATTGCCGGGAACGTGATTGCGAAGCACAAGGAAATCATGTCGCTGATGCAGGAACTTGACGGAAGCGAAAAGGACTATGCGGAAGCCTCGCTGAAAGCGCTTGAGGAAGCGACACCCGAAGTCATACCCTACGAGGAACTTGACATAAACATGGGTGAGCGTTGGATTGACCCAAGCCTGTACGCCGCTTTTGCAAAAGAGCTTTTCGAGACCGGGACAACGGTCATGTATTTCGATGTGAACGACACCTATGTTGTTTCCCTGCAGGGATATTCGGCAGTGGCCTATCACACTTATTCAGTCCGCAACTACAACGGCGAGGACTTGTTTGTTCACGCCCTGCAGGACACCGTGCCGGAAATCACGAAAGAGGTGTACCGTAACGGCGACAAGGTGCGTGTGCCTGACGAGGAAGCGATACAGGAAGCCGCCACCAAGATACAGGAAATCCGCAGCAAGTTCAATGCGTGGCTCGACAACCAGCCGATAGAGGTGCGCGACGACCTTGTGAGAGCGTACAACGAGCGTTTCAACTGCTATGTCAGGCCGCATTATGACGGATCGGCGCAGACATTCCCCGGCCTGTCGTTTGAACAGTTCCCTTACAATAACCTCTATCCGTCACAAAAGGATGCCATTTGGATGATTAAGCAGAACGGCGGCGGTATCTGCTGGCACGAGGTAGGAACAGGCAAAACCATGATAATGTGCGTTGCGGCGTATGAAATGAAGCGTCTCGGACTTGTGCGCAAGCCTGTGATTATCGGATTGAAAGCCAACGTGCACGAGATAGCCGACACTTTCAGAAAGGCTTATCCGTCAGCGAAGATACTCTATCCCGGCAAAGAGGATTTCATGCCTGCCAACCGCAAGGAGGTGTTCTCAAAAATCCAAAACAACAACTGGGACTGCATCATTCTGACGCACGACCAGTTCGCCAAGATACCGCAGTCCGATGAAACGATGTATGAGATTTTCTCGGAAGAGCTGCAGGATGTGGAACGCAGTCTTAAGGTGTTGGAGGAAAGCACTATGCGTTACCGCAGCGGCAGGATGCAGAGCGGACTTCAGAAAAGACAGGAGAACCTGCGGGCTAAACTTGCCGACCTGCGCATGAACATCAACAGCCGCAAGGATGAAACGGTGGATTTTCACTCTATGGGGATAGACCACATCTTTGTCGACGAATGTCACATGTTCAAAAATCTTATGTTCCAGACGCGCCACACAAGGGTAGCCGGCATCGGCAACACGCAAGGCTCGCAAAGGGCGATGAACCTGCTTTTTGCCATACGAGACATTCAGAAGCGTACAGGGCGCGATTTGGGCGCAACATTCCTGTCGGGCACTGTCGTAGTCAATGCCCTTACGGAGCTTTATGTGATGTTCAAGTACATGCGTCCTGCAGAACTCAAACGGCAGAGAATATCATGCTTTGATGCGTGGGCGGCGATATTCACCAAGAAAACGGCAGACTACGAGCTGAACGTGACAGGGGCAATCAAGCGCAAAGAACGCTTCCGCACTTATATCAAAGTGCCCGAACTCGCCGCTTTCCTGCGTGAGATAACGGACTACCGCACCGCCGACATGATTAACCTCGACGTGCCGGAGAAAAACGTGCGCTTCCTTTCCCATGCCCCGACAATCGCGCAGGAGGAAATGATAGAAAGGCTCGTGGCCTTTGCCGGTAGCGGTAATTGGGAGGATTTGAGGCTTGACACGCCGGAGCCGGAAAACCTCGACAAGGCGAAAATGCTTGTCGCCACCAACGTAGCCCGAAAAATGGCTCTCGACATGAGGCTGCTCGGTGACAAGTTCCTTGACGATGAAAACAACAAGGCTTCCATTTGTGCAAGGACAATCCATGACTATTATGTGCGCTCAAACGCCAACCGTGGCACACAGTTCGTGTTCAGCGACCTTTCCACCTACAAGCCGGGCGAATGGAACATTTACAGCGACATAAAGGAGAAGCTGGTACGGCTCGGCATCCCTGCAGGTGAGATACAGTTTATCCAGTGCGCCACCACCGAGAGGGCGAGGAAGAAGTTGTTTGCCGACATGAACGCAGGCAGGGTGCGTGTGCTTTTCGGCTCCACATCCATGTTGGGTACAGGTGTCAACGCCCAGCAAAGGGCTGTGGCGGTGCATCATTTGGAGATACCCTGGGTGCGACATGAAGTCGCATAGATAATTGTTGGAATGATACTTACGGGTATCAGCTTTAACCCGCTGTTCCGTCAGCGGTAGCCTACCGACCGATGCACCTT
>ERZ827150.1171-NODE-1171-length-34020-cov-7.671485_pt1 | contig 34020 bp, 25 predicted proteins | sample MGYA00519779_ERZ827150 | MGnify/ENA primary metagenome ERZ827150 (study PRJEB31778, sample SAMEA3449267) | human gut metagenome | biome: human gut; feature: human-associated habitat; material: faeces | place: United Kingdom | collected 2010/2012 ...
AAGGAGCCCGCCGCGTTGCCCGCGTACGCGGGCAACGCGGCGGCGCTCCGCGCCGTCAGCTCATATTCTCCAGCGCCGTGAGCGTGTCCTCCAGCGCCTTTTCGGCCTGCGAGTACACGGATTCAAAGCGCGAGACGAAGTTCGTGTCGACCGTCATAAACTGGCCGAGGATGCCCCCCCAGTTGAAAACGGTGCCCAGATCGAACGAACGGGTCGCGAAGATGATGTCGAGCATCTCGCCGCTCTCGTCGTCCGAAAGCTGCTGATACTTTAAGTTCTTTTCATAATATGCGGGTGTGACGGTATTCTTGCTCTCTGCGGCAAGAGATTCGATGATATAGCCCAGCTCGGTGTAGTCGGTCGCAATATTCGGGACGCAGAGCGCAGACATGTTGTGCATCGAAACCGAATGGTAGTAGCTGTCCTGCTCGGGATTGGTCTTGGGCACCGGCAGGATGCCGAACTGGTCGTCCATCGAACGGAAGCCCGGGACGTTCATCAGCCCGCAGCAGAAGAACAGCTCGCGGCCCTCTTGGAAGGCTTTGATGATCGTCGCTTCCCAGACGTTGGAATAGCCCTTGCTGTCGAAGCGGCCGTCGTTGGCGATCATGACCGTGGATTTGTCAAGGTAGAAATCCATAATCTTGTTCAGCGCGCTGTAAGTCGATTCGGAGCGGAAGGTGAAGTAGGGGATGTCGTCGGCGTCCTTCTTCACGATGCTTTCGCCGGCGGCGACCGTGTGGATGAACACATTGTAGGTCTCGGTGCCGAAGCCCCATGTGTCAAACTCATCAAGCACGCCGTCCGCGTTGGAATCGCGCGTTACGCCCTTGCACAGCTCGACAAATTTGTCAAACGTCCATTCGCCGTCCCGCGCCAGCGCATACAGGTCGTCCTCGATGCCGAGGTCGGCCTTGAGGTCCTTGTTGAACAGCATGACCCACGTTCCGTCGTTGTCAAAGGTGTTGATGTCGCCGACCATGAAGTACAGTTTGCCGTCGATGGACAGGTCCTCCTTGGCGTTCTGGTCCCACCACGGCTGGTCGAAGTTGAGCGACTCGATGGTGTTCAAATCGACGTACATATTGTCCGTCACCAGCAGCGACGAGTACCCGTAAGCGTCAAAGACCATGTCGTATGTGCCGCTGCCCGAGAGCACGCCGTTGCGGATGATGTCGTTGAACTGCGTCGAGGTGCCGTGGTCGAAATCACCCTCGATGGTGCAGTTATAGCGCTCCTCGACGCGGCGGCGTACCTCGGCCTTGGCCTGATCGACGATCCCCGCAGTCGCCTCGTCATAGTCGGGGCGCTGGATGACCTCGCCGTTGAAGCCTGTGATGGAGGTCGAGCCGTAGCTGTAATCCCGGCAGAGTACGCGGAACACGCGGCCGTCCAGATCGACCACAGGGACATCCGCGACGTATGCGGACGTTCCGCCGCCCGATGCGGTCAGGCGCATATCCGGCGTGTCCGGCGCGGAGGTGTTCTCGGCCGGGTCGGCGCCGCACGCGAGCAGCGGCAGCGCAAGCGTTGTGATGCAGAGCATCAGGCAGATCCATTTTTTCAGCATAAAATACAGTAACCCCTTTTCCCAAAAACATAGCTGCTTTTTGTCGCCCATCATTCGATATGCGAACGCATCCGATTCTATATTATAACCGATTCAGGCCGAATTGTCAACCGTAATTCCGCCTTGAGACCCCCTCGCGCGAAACGGGCCGAATTTTTTCATAGAATGTTTCATTGACTTTGAGCGCGGTTTGATGTATAATAAACTGCATTGTGGGAAATCAGGCGGCGCATATGCCGCACAGCGGTTTATATAAAGGAGGAATTCTGTCATGTCGAGCGCTTTCCGAAATTTCGTTCTCACCTTCCTGCTGGCGCTGATCGTGTTCGGTCTGGTCGCGTGGCGTGTGCTCCCTGCGGCGGAGGCCGCCCTGCTGGGTACGGACCCGGCGGAGGAATCCTCAGACACCTCGGACACGGCGTCCGGCGGCGAGCTTTCGGAGGACCCGAACGTGCAGCCGGTGGACCCGGAGAAGGACGACGGGTTCGCGTGCCTGTTCGTCGGCAAAAACGGCAGCGGCCGCATCTGCTCGCTGATCTTCACGCGCGTGAGCGAGAGCAGGGAGCGGTACGTCGTCGTGGACATCCCCGCGAGTACGCACCTGAGCGTCGGCTCGGGCTATGCGCCGCTTTACAGCATTCTCAACGGCAAGGACATTGCGGCCGTCACGTCGACGGTCTCGTCGCTCGTCGGCTGCGACATCGATTACTGCTTTGTGGCGGACGCTTCGTCGCTCGGGCAGGTCGCCGCGCTGCACGGGAATATGAGCGTCACGCTGCCGTATGCGGTGCGCTACCTCAGCCCCGAATTCGCCGTCATCCCCGAGGAGGACCGCTCGGAGGAGCATTATGTGACCATCCCGGCCGGCAGCGTGCGCCTGAACGCGGAAAACACGCCGTATATCCTCAGCGCCGTGCCGAACGGCGAAAACGAATATACATACGATTATTCGCTGCAGGGAACCATCTGCTTTTCGATTTTTGAACAGCTCTTTTCCCGCCGCGACATCGGCGACAACACGAGCCTGCTCATCGAGCTGGCCGAGTGCGTGGAAACGAACGCCGAAATCAACGCCGTCGTCGAATGCGCTCCCGCGATGTTCTCCAAGGGAAGCTATTCGTATGCGAACGTCACTTACACGACCGTGACGCGTTCGTTTGAGGGCAGCGTGGTCCGCGTGCCGGATGTGTTCGCCGCCATCGAGGCAATACGGGCCGCCTACACGGGCGAATAAATGCGATTCTATTTTTGAAAGGATGCCGAAATATTATGGAAATTGAAACCAAATGCCTGCATGAAGGCTACAAGCCCGGAAACGGAGAGCCGCTGGCGCTGCCGATTTACCAGAGCACGACGTATACATACGATTCCACCGAACACATCGGCAAGCTGTTCGACCTTACCGCGCCGGGACATATGTATTCGCGCATTTCCAACCCCACCGGCGCGTATGTCGAAGAAAAGCTGGCCGCGCTCGAGGGGGGCGTCGGCTGCCTGCTGACGACCTCGGGACAGGCGGCGAGCTTTATGTCCCTGTTCAACATCCTTTCCGCGGGCGACAGCTTCATCGCCGCCTCCAAAATCTACGGCGGCACGGTCAACCTGTTCGCGGTGACGATGAAGCGCATGGGCATCGAGTGTATCTTCATCGACGAGGACGCCGACGAGGAGACGCTGCAAAAAGCCTTCAAGCCCAACACGAGAGCCGTTTTCGCCGAAACGCTGGCCAACCCCGCGCTCTCGGTCTGCGACATTGAAAAGCTCGCGCGCGTCGCGCATGCCAACGGCGTGCCGCTGATTATCGACAACACGTTCCCCACGCCGATCTTCTGCCGCCCGATCGAATGGGGCGCCGACATCGTCGTTCATTCGACGACGAAGTACATCGACGGCCACGCCATTCAGGTCGGCGGCGCCATCATCGACAGCGGCAACTTCGACTGGGGCAACGGAAAATACCCTTCGCTCACCGAGCCGGACGAGTCCTACCACGGCCTGCGCTACACCGAGTCGTTCGGCCGCGCGGCGTATATCACCAAGGCGCGCGTCCAGCTTACGCGCGACCTCGGCGTCTATCCGCCCGCGCAGGCGGCGTTCTATACCGACCTCGGATTGCAGACGCTCCCCGTGCGGATGCAGCGCCATGCCGAGAACGCGATGCAGGTCGCCGAATTTCTGAACGCGCACCCCGGCGTCAACTACGTCAATTATCCCGGGCTGAAGAACGACAAATACCACGAGCTGGCGATGAAATATCTGCCCAAGGGCCAGAGCGGCGTGATGAGCTTCTCCATCAAGGGCGGCCGCGAGGGCGCCGTGCGGTTTATGGACCGCTTGCAGCTTGCCAACAACGTCGTGCATGTGGCCGACGTGCGCACCTGTGTGCTGCATCCGGCCAGCGCCACGCACCGGCAGCTCACGTCCGAGCAGCTTGCGGCGGCCGGCATCGACGAGGCGCTCATCCGTCTGTCTGTCGGTCTGGAGAATGTCGACGACATCATCGCCGACCTTGCCGCGGCGTTTTGAAAATTGCAAAAAAATTACAATTACCTGTTGAAAAGCTGCGCGCTTTATGGTATGATGGTCTCAACTAAAAAAACGGAGGTTTTACGTTATGGCATACACAATCGACAAAGACACCTGCATCGGCTGCGGCACCTGTGAGGGCGAATGTCCCGTCGGCGCCATCAGCGTCAGCGACGACGGCAAGTATGTGATCGATCCCGACACCTGCATCGATTGCGGCGCTTGCGCCGGTGTCTGCCCCGTTGACGCGCCCAAGGCGTAACGGGTCGGAAAAACTCGGTCGATGAAAAGCGCTCATAGACGGCTGCCGTTTATGGGCGCTTTGCATTATCTGTGGGAATAATTTGTAAGAACATATATCGGTTGGCGCGGACTCGCGGGACGGGGACCGTCTTCTCGCGGGACGGCCGGCGGCGTTTTTTTGTGTGTTGATGTAACCTTTTGTACGCCTGCCGGGTATTCGTAGCAGATCCTCTGCTCCGACCGCGTTTTTTGTCTATGCGGCCGCATGCCGCCTCCGCCGACCGGCGGAGAGGGGCAGGCGCGGCGCACGCCGGGCTTTGTTCGCTATACAGGAAAGGGAGCTTCCGCGGGTGCGGGAGCTATGGTCGCAGGTATGGAACCGACACGCATCAACGCGCATCTGACGCTGCGCGAGTACCGCGGCGGCATTCGCTATGGGACCGATGCGCTGCTGCTGGCTTCGTTCGTCCGCGGCGGCCGCCGCGCAAGGTGCGCGGACCTCGGCACGGGCTGCGGGGTGATCCCGCTGCTGCTGCTGGCGTCCGGCCGCTGCGGCGAGGCGCGCGGCTTTGAGGTGCAGGCGGAATATGCTGCGCTGGCCGCCGAAAACGCGCGCGACAATGGGCTGGACGGCCGCTTTGCGGTCGTGCAGGGGGACATCCGCGGCATCGGTCGGCTCTGTCCGGCCGGCTGGGCGGACTACGTCACCGCCAACCCGCCCTATCTGCGCGCGGACTGCGGCGGACGCAACGCCGATTTTGTCAAATACGCCGCGTTTCACGAGCATTTCGGCGATATAGACGATTTTGCCCGCGCGGCTGCATATCTATTGGGTACGGGCGGTGCGTTTTACACCGTTTACCGTCCCGACCGGCTTGCCCGGCTGCTGACGGCGCTGTCCGCTGCGGGGCTGGAGCCGAAGCGCCTCCGGCCCGTCGTTGCCGACGCCGGCCGCGCGCCCTCTCTGGTGCTGGTCGAGTCTGTCCGGGGCGCGGCCGAGGGGATGGTGTACGAAAAGAACCTCGTGCTCTACCGCGACCCGGCGCATACGCAGTATACGGAGGAACTGGAGAGGATTTATCATGCATTTTCTTGAGCTTCTGCTCATTGCGCTGGCGCTGGGGACGGATGCGTTCGCGGTCACGCTCGCCAACGGACTGGCCTTTTCGGGCGACCGGCTGGGCAAGCGGATGGCGATGCCGCTGACCTTCGGACTGTTTCAGGGAATTATGCCGCTGCTCGGCTACTGTACGGTGCGCCTGTTTTCGTTTGATTTTTCGGAGTATGCCGATCTTTTGATGTTTGTCATCTTTGCCTTTCTGGGAGGCAGGATGCTTTGGGACTACCTCCGCGCGCGGAAGGACGGCGCGGAGGCGCCGCCGGTGCGGATGGGCGTCGGCTGGCTGCTGATTCAGGCGTTCGGCACGAGCGTGGACGCGTTCGCCGTCGGCTTCGTGCTGGCGGCGGAGGGGAGCGGCATCGTGGTGCCGGTGCTTGTGATTTCGGCCGTCACGGTGGCGATGTGTACCGTCGCGGTGCTTCTCGGCCGCGCGCTCTCGACCAAAATCGGCGAGCGCGGCGAGGTGATCGGCGCCGTGCTGCTGCTTGTGCTGGCCGTCAAGGCGCTTGTCGAGGCGCTGGCGGGCCGGTGAGCCTGCTTTGATGTTTAAGAAAGGGTTAGGGCTGCTTTTTGAAAAGAAGGCTGTTGTCGTTCTTTTTAATCCTCACGCTGCTGCTTCCGGCGCTTGTGTCGGGGGCCTTGCTTCTTGCGCCCCGTGAGGCGTCCAACCCGTTTGCGGCGGCCGACCGCGCGCGCGAGGAAGCGCTTGAGGAGTCGCTCGGCTCCGCGGCTCTGTCGTCCGACGGCCTGCCGGACGGGGAATGCGCGGCGGGGGAGGGGTATATCGTCCGCTTCGCGTCCGCGATGCCCTTGTCGGAGGTGTATGCGGCGGTCGAGCCGTTCGCGTATACCCTGCTGTCGGGGAGCGAAAACCGCCTGTTCCTGCTGTATCTGAACGACGCGGAGGCGTTTTCGCAGCGGTATGCGGACAAGCTGCTGTATATGGAAAAGGACGCTCCCCGCACCGTCCGCACAACCGGCGACGTCTCGGACGCGGATTCGCTCCCCCCGGCGGAGGTGCCGTCTATGCCGGACGCCGAAGCGTTTACCCGCTGGGAGCTGGCCGAGCTGGGCGTTTACGACGCGCTTAGCGTCACCGACGGCAGCGGCGTGACCGTCGCCGTGCTGGACAGCGGCATCGACCGCGCGCACAGCGCTTTTGCGGACGCGGACATCGCCGCCGGCTATGACGCGGTCGCCCACCGCCCCGGCGTTGACGGCGACGCCAGCGGGCACGGCACCAAGGTCGCCGGCATCCTCGCCGCGCGCTTTTCCGGTGCGGAGGAGACGCTCGGCGCCGCGCCCGGCGTGACTTTGTATCCGATCAAGGTCTCGGAGGACGGGCAGACGCTCTATACCTCCAGCTTGATTTATGCGCTCCATCTCGCGGCGGACGCGGGCGTGGACGTCATCAATATGTCGCTGGGCGGCTATTCCCGCTCGGAGGCCGAGGCGGACGCGGTCGAGTACGCGCACAGCCGCGGCTGTATCCTCGTTGCCGCGGCCGGCAACGAGGGCGGCGACGAGACCTATGCGGGACGTTACTCCTATCCGGCGTCGTATGACCATGTGATCTCGGTCGGCGCGTACGGGCAGGACGGGCTGATCTGCGGCTTTTCGCAGCACAACGACGCGCTGGACGTCGTCGCGCCCGGCGAAGCGCTCACGCTCGTCGCCGCCGGTTCGGACGACTATGTGACCGACGCGGGGACAAGCTTCGCCTGCGCCTATGTCTCGGCCGCCGCCGCCCTCTGCCGCGCCGTGCAGCCCGACGGGCAGTCCCTGGACGGCGACGAGCTGGCCAAGCTGCTCGAATACGCGCTCGGCAGCGCGCGCGACGACTATTACGGCCACGGGAAGCTATCTATGCCGGAGCTGCTCGCCGTTGCCGACGGGCCGGTGGCGCTCGGCGTCTCGGACGGCGCGACCTATTTCTCGAGCGTGACCATCACCTTCCGCCGCGGAACGGCGGTGCTGGACGGCGAGCCGATCGTGAGCGGCCACACGGTGTATAAGAGCGGCGCGCACAGTCTGACGCTGACGGCGGGCGGTAAGACGCGCACGATCACTTTTACGATGGACACCGCAGCCCTCGGCTATACCTATAAGGAATACGACGGCTACGCCGCCATCACGTTCAGCCGCGGCACCGCCACGCTGGACGGTTTCCCCTACCTTTCGGGCGAACCCATCACCGCCGACGGCAGCCATATCTTTCTCTTGACGGGTCCGAGCGGCAACAGCACCGAGTACCGGTTCGAGACCGGCTTCTCGCTGCCCACCGTCCTCGGCGTGGCCGACGGCGGCGTGTACGACCACCCCGTGCAGCTTCGCCTTGCCGGGGCCGGCAGCGCCGTGCTCGACGGGGCGGCGATTGCGGGGGAGACCGTCGTCACCGCCGCCGGCACGCACACGCTCGTCCTCCGCTCGGCCGACGGCAAGCGCTCGGAGACGATTTCGTTCACGCTGAAGACGAGCGTCGCCGAAACCGATTTGAAATACACCGGTCTGCGCGCCATCCTCGATGAGACGCACGGGACGTTTCTGACGTATCTGGAGGGCGTGTCCAGCATCCGCATCCATCCCGCCGGCGACCTCTCTGCGGTCAAGCGCTCCATCCTCCTTCCCGCGCCGGTCAAGACGTGGGCGCTGGAGGGCTCGTGGCTGCTGCTGTTCCATGAGGATTCGTATACCGTCCTCGACCGCGCCAAGCTGCTGTCCAAGCAGGAGGCCAAGGTCGGCACCTTCCCGCTCACCGCAGGGGTGGACGACGCCGTCGTGTACGGCGGGAAAATCTACTATCTTTCGCTCAACCGCCTGTTCTGCGCCGAGCTTTTGCAGGAGGGGGCCTCTGCGCTGCTGCTCGAAACCGGCAGCCGCGTCGATTGCCTGAGCGCCGACGCGAGTACGGGTATGCTCTATCTGTGCGATTCCCTGCGCTCCAAAACACATATTTATACCTACGATACCGCCGCCGGCACGCCGGGTGAATGCCGGACGGCGCAGCCTGCCGCCGGCCGCGTGACCGCGCTCGACGGAAAGCTGTATTTTGACAACGGCGTTTTCACGGCGGACGGCGAATGCCTGCGCATGCTGCGCGCGGGCAGGCTGCTGGCGGTCAGCGGGGAGTACCGCCTGTATACCTCCGGCGTCTTTGCGGCGGATAATACGATGGCCGGCGTTTACGGCCGTGGACTCGCGCAGGCGCTTGTCGGCAGCAAAACCGTCTACCTCGTGTACGAGGACGGCCGCGTCGCCGCGTCGCCGCTGCAGAGCGGGGCGTCGCATTTCGGCAGCGCGCCGCCGACCGAGGCGGTGTTCGGCGGCCTGAACGAGAACAACGTTTATACCTACGCGGGCAGCTTCGCCGACGACGTCTATCCCGCCGCGTTTGCTGCGGCGAACGATTCGTTTTACCTCCTGCTGGAAAACGACAACCGCCTCTACCGCTTCTCCGGCTCGGATTTTGAGCTTGTTGACGTGACCGCGCTGCATTTCATACCGTCGCTGCTGCGCAGCGACGGACAGTCGCTCTATGTCGCCTTCGACGGCGCGGACCTGCTGTATGACGTATCCGCCGGCCGCTACCGAAGCCTGCCGGTGCCGCTGGACGATTTCCTCGTCGACGGCGGACAGGTCTATGGCATCAGCGGAGGCCGTGCCTGCACCTTCAGGCTGGGCGACGGCGCCGTCCGCTGGATCGGCGGGGAGGGCGCGGTTCGGCTTGCGCTGGCCGAGGGGACGCTCTGCGTCTACGGCTCGGGCGAGCTGCTTGCGTATTCGACGGCCGACTTTGCGTGTACCGCACGCCTCCCGATGCAGTTGGAGACGCCGCTGGTTGCGTCCGGCGCGTTCGTGGCGGCCGGACACAAGGTCTACCGCGCGTCCGACCTCGCGCTGCAATTCGACTGCGGCAGCAGCGTGCTTGCGTGGCAGGGGGATTCGATCATCTGCGCCGCCGGACTCTATTCCGTGCGGGAGAAAAAGCTCGCCGCTTCGTATTCCATCGATTCGTCGTTCGTGCTCTTCACCGAGGGGCAGGACTTTTATGAGCTGTCCGGCGCCACCCTTTACAGCATCAGGAACCTGCACGGCGGCGAAGTGTCCGAAGCGCCGGTCATCGAAAGCCCCGCGACGGGCGGCGTCTACGCCGACCGGGTTGCCCTGCACTACCACGGCGGCACGGGCTATCTGGACAGTAAAGCCACGCACAGCGGCGCGCTCGTTTCGGCGGGCGGCGCGCATACCCTGCTCGTCGTCGGCGCGTGGGGTCTTAGCGCGCGGGCCGACTTCACCGTCACGCCTGCGCTGACGCATATCACCATCCGCGGCGGCGATAAGGCCATCGAGCAGGGCGGCAGCGTCACGCTGTCCGCCGTCTACCATCCCGACGGCGCTTCGCCTGTGCCCGTCACCTTCACCAGCGACAGCGATTGCATAACCGTCACCACCGCCGGCCGCGTGACCGGCGTCTCGCCGGGACGCGCCGTGATCACCGCGCGCACCGCCGACGGGCGGCACACGGCGACCTGTTACATCGAGGTCAGCGAAAATATGCTCGTCCACAGCGGCGACTATACGGTGGATCGCGATACGGAGACCGTGCTCGTGCCCTACGGCACGACGGCGGAGGCGCTGCTGCCGGCGTTCCGGAACTCCAACGGCACCGTGCGTCTGGAGGATGCCTCGGGCGCCGCCGTCGCGTCGGGTACGGTCGGCACCGGCATGCAGCTTCTGCTGGTCAACGGCTTCGGCGAGGAAACCGACCGCCTGACCGTCGTCGTCCCCGGCGACCTTGACGGCGACGGACTGCATACCGTCGGCGATTATGTGCAGACCATCCGCCTGCTCGAGCTGCCGGACGACTTCACCGCCGCGCAGCTTCTTGCCGCGGATTACAACGAAAACGGGCATGTTTCGGACAACGACCTGCGCGCCCTGCGTGACGAGCTGTTCCGCGGCGGCACCGACGGGCGCGTCGCCGAGAGCCGCGATTTTCTGGCGCTGCTGAACGTGCCGGAAATCTTCTATGTCGGCGATACGGTGACGGTTATGCTCGCCGCGTATCTGGGCGACGATTCGGCCGTCGACGGTATTCTGGCCGACGTGCGGTTCGACGTGCGGCAGCTTACGCTGCAAAGCGTCAGCCCGCTCAACTGTACGCTCGAGTCCGACCTCTCTCTCGCCGCGGAGGGCGAGGTTCGGCTGCTGTCGCACAGCAAGACGGGCGGCGGCACCGTGTTCGCGGTGCTTACCTTCAAGCTCGCAGACGATTTGGAGGAGGGCGAGCAGGTCGGACTGGTCCTGACCGACGCCTCGGCGGCCTACGACGGCGTCTGCCGCCGTTCGCCCGAGCGCGGATACTCGCGCGAGGTGCGCAGGCCCACGGGCGACGAGTCGTTCGCGCTGCGCTTCCCCAACGCGCAGGTGGATTTCGACCCGGCGGTGCTTTCGTACGACGTGCTGCTGCCCGAGGACCAGCCGCGGCTGGAGATCGAGGCTGATTACGCGCAGGGCGAAAGCGTGTATATCGGGGAAACGACGGTCGAGCCGGGCCTTCGACGCACAATCTCGGTCATTTATACCGATAAAAACGGCAATATGACCGTGTATACCTTCCGCGTGTGGCGCAGGACGGCTGCGCAGACCGACTCGTCGCTTGCGGGCATCTGGCTGCACGGCCTGCCGCTGAAGGGGTTCGACAAACGGACGACCGCATATGCGCTCACTGTCGGCGCGGAGATTGAATCGCTCGGCCTGACCGCTGAGCCGTCGTCCGACGAGGCGACGGTGGCCATCGACGCGCCCAAGACGCTGGCTTACGGTGAGAACATTCTCCGCATCACCGTCACGGCCTATGACGGCAGCATCACCGTGTATACCCTGATCGTGGTCCGCACGCCGCCGGAGGAAGAGGAGAGCGGCGCGGAATCCGTCCCGCCCGCCGACTCGTCCGCAGCGGCGGAAAGCCGGACGGAGGAGCCGGCCGGCTTCGTCCTCTGGCTGGTGGTGACGGCGGCCGTCGTGATTGTTGTCGGCGCGGCCGTTCTCCTGCTGCTGCGCAGACGGCGCGCGAAAAAGCGCACCGAGGAGGAATACGATTCGTAAGCCGCCGAACGTCGCAAAGCCTGAAAAGAACGCTTTTGCGGCTTTCCGATAAGCGGCGCGGCGCCTTGCTTCTTCATAGCCGATCGGGTCAGAAAAACCGGCTCCGTCTGTGGACGGAGCCGGTTTTGGGTTTCATTGCCTCTGCGGACGGCCGGTTTTGGATTTTATTGCCGCCTGTCAAATGTATCGAAGCTGTGTGCGGAGGTACAGACAGAGCGTGTCGGCCAGCGCGCGGTCGGGCTTCTGCCACGCATGCTGCGGGAATGGCAGCTAAAGCGGTTCCCCTGTACGGCGTCTGAGAAAAGCTTGACGGGGACTGTGCGGCAATCTGGCGCAGGCGCAAAAATACGGCTTGTCTGCCTTGCACGCCGGCAATGAAAGACATATCGGCGGCGCGCTGTGTTTGGTATACGGTGCGTCGATTTGCCTATGATGGGCGGATTGGCGGGCAATTTGTCTCCGCGCGTGCTTTTGCCGAACAGCAGCGCAGCCGGACTTTGTCAGGTGCACTCGTAGGCCACGGTGCAGCAGACCCGCTTCTGCTCGTCCGTGAGGGACGGCAGTCCGGCGAGGTGGAGCATCGCGTTCGGCTCGTAGAAGCGCGAAAGCAGGAATTCGCGTTCGCCGCCGGAGACCGAGGCGGGCAGCAGACCGTTGACGAAGGCGCGGTGCGCGCCGGCCGGGTCGTCGCCTGCGGCCGCCTCAACGGCGGGCAGAAGTTCGTTTTTCAGCAGCGTCAGGAGTGTCTCGTGCTCGGCGGCCGTGAAATAGGGCACGGCCAGCCTCGGCTGTCCGTTCTCGACGACCGCGTAGCCGTCGGCGGCAAGCTCGGCGATCATCTCCCGCTCGTATTCGTTCGGGGTCAGCTTCTCGCGGCAGATTTCGTACAGCCGCCGCAGCGCGCGGACACGTCCGGCGGGGCAGAACGCACGGTCGGCCGTCGCCGCGGGCGGGTCGAACTGCTGGACGGTCGTCTTGCCGTCGCCGCTGTGCTTGCCTGCCATCCCGCCCGCGCAGCGGAGATACGCGCGTTCCTCCGGCGTGAGCGTACAGCGGCGAAGCACCTCCTCGTCGGTCCAGCTTGCCAGCACCCAGTGGCGGCTGCCGTCTCCGCGGACCGGCGGCTCGGCGCTCGCAGAATTGGCGATTCCGTTCATAAACGTGTGCGCGGCGATGGCGGCGACGTCCCAGAGCAGCAGCGCTTCGTCCAGACCGCTGCCCTCGAACCCGATTTCGCGCACCTGCGGCAGCACCTTGCGCGCCGCCTTGCCGAGCGCTTCCGCGGCGGGCGCAAGCAGCTTGCGCTCAAACGCTTTCAGCTTGGTGATGAACGGCGCGTCGGCGATGAAAAAGGTCGTGCGGTATTTGCCGCCCGCGCTTTGCAGATAGCCCGCCTGTACCAGCGCCGGCAGCCTGGACTCGATGAACGCGGCCGCCGTGCCCAGCCGCGCGGCAATCTCCTCGACGCGCTTCGGACTGTCGGCGCAGGCGATGCAGATGTTCTGTGTGAGCAGGTCGTGCCTGAGTCCGCTCATCTCCGGGTCGTTCCCGTTGCCGCAGATGTACACCTGCAGGCGGATCGGTTCAAAAACCGTGTCTTTCATGTCCATTCGCTCCTTCAATCGATGTTTGGCCTCGCCCAAATGCCAGCGCAGCGTGCTTTCGGGGACGCCGAGCCGCGCGGCGATCTCGCGTGAGCTTTTGTGCTCGTAATAAAACAGCACAATCGCTTCGCGGCGCAGCCGGCAGAGCCGCATCACCTCGCGTCTCAGCTTCCGCAAATCCTCGCCAAGCAGAAACGCTTCCTCCGGCGTCCTGCCGTCGTCGGGCCGTTCGGGGAGCGCATCGTAGTCTACGCACGTCCAGTACCGCGCTTCTTTGCGCTGCCGGGTGTAGTAGGTGTTCAGGCAGATGCGGTAGATATAGCCGTCCATATCCGCAATCGCCTTCTTCTCCCACGGCACTTCGCAGAGTTTGGCCAGAATGGACTGCGACAGGTCCTCGGCCTCCTGCCGGTTCTGCGTTTTTTGACAGGCAAAGCCGAAAATCTTTTTTGCGTAGCGTTCGATGAGCGCGTCCCGTTCCATAAGCGCTCGCCTCCTTTGGGATTGGTCTCGATATACAAATCGCGGAAAAAGCGAATTTGTTGGTACGCTTTCAAAAAAATTTTCCGCCCGATGAAAACAAGGGCCGGACGCGTTCGCAGGGAAGCGCGTCCGGCCGGAAAGGTCAGCCCTGTATGTCCGTGACGGCGCCGATGAGAATCGGCAGTCCCGTGGCGTTGTCGAGAATCATATAGACGAACGGGCGGTCGAGCGTGACGGCCGGCGGATCGCCGAAGCCGAAATAGTTCATCATCTCCACAGTGGTGGCGGCTCCGGCTTTCGTACCCGTCCGATCGATGCGGATAAAGGTTTTATGCTTCGCCGTTCCGATATACAGATTTCCCTCGTCGGAAACGGCCATAGCCGTGAAGTCCGCCTGCATTTCGTCGAACGCGCGCCGTATGCCGAGTGTCTCGAGCATGGCGTTCAGCTCCAGCTCGTAAGCGCAGTTAAACTGGGGGATCGCCGCCTCCACCGAGATGGGCTTCGCATCGGCAAGCGTTTGCAGCAGCTTCTCGCCGGTGAGCGCGTCGATGTAATCGTACAGCTCCACGCCCTCGTTGGGCAGCAGCGCCGCGAAGCTGTATTTGCCGCCCTTGTAGCCCTTGACAAAGCCCGTGGCGGAGCCGTCGTTCAGATACCGGCTTTCGGTCGAGTGCATCAGCTCCGCGCGCCGCCGTTCGCCCGAGAGGGCGGTGAAGGCGCCGCTGCGGACGTCCGCCGCCTTGTATCCGGCCTCCCATTCGGCGTCGAAGGACAGCGTGTTGATGAGATAGAGCCTCGCTTCGTCGGGAAGCTCCTCCAGAACGCGGTCGATGCTCCCGTCGGTGTTCTGCCGGACCCATTCGTTGATGTCCCGCAGCGTCTGCCCGTCGAAGGCGGCCTTGTAGACCTGTGCGCCGTAGTAGTCGGCGTTGGTCTGCAGGAATTCCTTCTCCACGCGCAGCGTGGGCGTATCGCGAAGCCAGATCGAGTTGGCGAGCGCGAGCTTGTATCCCTCTCCGGACGGGAGCGCGTCCGCGTAGGCCGAAAGATACTCGTTGAGCGTGCCGAGCGGAATGCCGCCGCCGAGCAGCGCTTCCATCTCGCGGCGGGTTTCGCCCGCGGCGCCGTTGGCGGTCATCGTCAGCGCAAGCTGGATCGAGAGCGGGGAGATGAGCACGTTTTCGCCGCGGCTCTCTGCCGCTGCGGCGCGGAACAGCTTGGCCGACAGGTCGGCCTGCGCGCCGAGGAACCTATCGTCGGCGGGCCTGCCGGTCCCCGGCGCGGCTGTGACGCCCTCCATCAGATTGACGGCCTGTATCTGCGAGGCGCAGCCGGCGCATCCGGCGGCGAGCAGGCAGAGCAGAAGCAGGGCGGCAATGGCTTTTGCTTTCACTTGCGGTACCTCCTTCGTATTCGTCGTCTGTATTCGGTCAGCCGGCGTCGGGCAGGCCGAGCGCCGAGCGCAGGGCGGCGAGCCGTGAAGCGCTCAAGCGCCGTATGCGGCCGGTCGCCGTGTCCGGCAAAATCGTCGGTCGGCAGACAGGCGGCCGTGCCGCCGTCCGCTTTCGCCAGGCGCAGCCAACAGCGCTCGGATGCCTTTACTTTGCTTGCAGCGTTGGGATACCGTTCGTCGGATATGCCGCCGTTTTCGTTTACGGACAACACGAGCAGGCAGACGATACGGACGGCGGCGTGGTCGGGGAACTGTATGACGGCGCTCCTGTCCGGCCCGCCCATCAACCCTTCCGCGTTTTGAATCCGGCAAAGCCGGCGCTACGCGGTGATTGTCATTGCCAGCGACGGCGCGCCGACGCCGCCGAGGTTGTAGAAATCCACGACGGTTTTGGAAAACGCTTCTGCTTTGATCGCGCAGGGCTGCTCCCGCACGCCGTAAGCGGGATTGACGTACAGCACGATGCGATCGACGCTGGGAAAGAGCAGGAATTTGGACAGCAGCGTCTGCACGCGCGCCATGCGGTAGGCAAAGTCCTCGTTGCGCGCCACCTTGTAGGCGGGCAGCTCCTCGCCGTCGCCGCTGGGACGGAACAGATAGGCCGCGTTTTCGTCCAGCGGCGAGTCGGTCAGCTCAAAGCAGAGCCGCCGCTCGATGCGCTGCAGCTCACAGCGCTTCTTGGCTTCCTCCGATATGTTCTGCTGGATGTTGATGCCGATGCGCGCGTCGTTGGCCGCCCGCTGCATAGCGAAGGCCAATTCCTCCATATAGCCGTAAGACGTTTCCCGCGGGTCGTAATAGATTTTGCCGTATGCACAATAGGGCATCGCTCGACTCCTTCTTCCTTTTTCTTTTCATTTTAGCACGGAATATATAGGATGTCAATGCAAATTTCAAATTGTTCACATATGCGGTCATCCGAGCGGTTACAGGTCGATCGGACGGCCCTCCTCGGCGGAGCGGTAGATGGCGAGGATGAGATCGACGGGCTTCCGGCCCTCGTAGACGTCGATGGCCGGGCGGGCGCCGGTTTTGACCGCGCGGATCATGTCCGCAAGCTGCCGCGTGTGGCCGTCGAGCGAGATGGCCGTCGGCGTGGAGGCCGAGCTGAAGGCGGCGGGTTGGACGACGATGTCCTCGTGGCTGCCGGAATAGATGTCCCACTTCGCAATCGAATTCTCTTCCAGCGCAATCGAGCCGCGCTCGCCGTTGATTTCCAGCCGGCGCGGATAGCCGGGGTAGACCGAGGTCGTCGCCTGAATCACGCCGATGGCGCCGCTTGCAAAATCGACGACCGCGCTGAGCGTGTCCTCCACCTCGATTTTGCGGGCGAGCGTCTTGGCGCGCGCGTATACGCGCTTGACCGGTCCGGCCAGATAGAGCAGCAGGTCGACGCCGTGGATGCCCTGATTCATCAGCGCACCGCCGCCGTCCAGCCGCTTCGTGCCGCGCCAGCTTCCGCTGTCGTAATACTCCTGCGAGCGGAAATATTTCATGTAGATGTCCGCCGTGACGATGCGGCCGAGCAGCCCCTCCTCGACGGCGTTCTTCGTGAGGACCACGCTGCGCGAAAAGCGCGACTGCGCAATCGAGGTCAGCATCACGCCGTTCGCCTCGCAGCAGCGCACGATGGCGTCGAGCTGCTCGGTCGTGATGGCCATCGGCTTTTCGACCACGATGTGCTTGCCCGCCTCCGCCGCCTGTTTGACCACGTCCGCATGATAGCCGCTCGGCGTGCAGATGCAGACGACGTCGACCGCTTTGTCCGCCAGCAGCGCCGCCACGTCGGGATAGGCGCGGATGCGGTGCCGGTTGGCGAACTTCTCCGCCGCGTCGTAGTTCACGTCCGCCACGCCGATGATCTCCGCGTCGGCGGCCAACTCAAACAGCGCGTTGGCGTGGAAATCGGCGATCACGCCGCAGCCGATGATGCCGAAGCCGAGTTTTCTCCCGTTGTCTGCCACAAAAACATCCCCTAAAAATCAATTCTTTTATCCGTGCTATTTTATAATTCGTAAGTCCCGGAGTTTGCCGCGCCGTAAGGCAAGGGAAACTCGAATGGCCGCTGCACAGACTCGGATTTTATCTTACTCTGTGCGGCTATTGTGTAGCCCCAGAGTTTTTCGCGCCCACGGCGCGGAAAACTTGAATAGCCGCTGCACAGACTCGGACTTTATCTTACTCTACGCGGCTATTATCCCCGCTGTGAAGCCCCAGAGTTTTTCGCGCCAATGGCGCAGAAAACTTGAATAGCCGCCGCACAGACTCGGACTTTATCTTACTCTGTGCGGCTATTATACCACATCGGCGCAAAAAAAGCAATCGCTCTTCGAAAATGCTCTTGACGGGAATGCGGATTTGTAGTATTATAGTAATAAAGGAAATCAAGCCGCGCTTCAGGCGTCTGCCCCGCGGCTTTGTGACAAATCGAATCAGCGAGAAAGGTTTGAGTATTGAATGAGCAGAGTGTATAATTTTTCGGCCGGTCCGTCGATGCTGCCGTTGCCTGTGCTTGAGAAAGCCGCTTCGGAGATGACCGATTACCGGGGCAGCGGGATGTCCGTGATGGAGATGTCGCACCGCACGCCCGTGTATGAGGAGATCATCCATACGGCGGAGGCGAACCTGCGCAAGCTGATGAGCATTCCGGACAACTATAAGGTGCTGTTTTTGCAGGGCGGCGCGACCACGCAGTTCTCGGCGGTGCCGCTGAACCTGATGAACAAAAACCGCAAAGCCGACTACATCGTCTCCGGCCAGTTCTCGAAGAAGGCCGCCGACGAGGCCGCGCGCTACGGCGAGGTGACGGTGCTGGCATCCAGCAAGGACCGCAACTTTACATATGTGCCTTATGTCGACAGCTTCTCGCCGGACGCGGATTATGTCCACATCTGCCACAACAACACCATTTTCGGCACGACCTATAATTACGTCCCCGCCACCGGCGACATCCCGCTGGTCGCGGATATGTCCTCGAGCATCATCTCCTGCCCGGTCAACGTGCGCGACTACGCGCTCATCTACGCCGGCGCGCAGAAGAATATGGGCCCCTCCGGCCTGACCGTCGTCATCGTCCGCGAGGACCTCATCGGCAACGCCCGCCCCGAAACGCCGGTGCTGCTCAACTATAAGACGCAGGCGGACAACGAATCGATGTACAACACGCCGCCCTGCTACGCCATCTATATCGCCGGTCTGGTCTACGAGTGGGCGCTGTCCCTCGGCGGATTGGAGGAGATGGAGAAGCGCAACCGCAAAAAGGCCGCCGTCCTCTACGATTATCTGGACAGCTCGGCGCTCTTCAAGCCCACTGCGGAGAAGGCTTTCCGCTCGATGATGAATGTCTGCTTCGTCACCGGCGACGCGGAGCTGGATAAGAAGTTCTGCGCCGAGGCGGGCAAGGCCGGCTTTGTCAACATCAAGGGCCACCGCTCGGTCGGCGGCATGCGCGCCTCGATTTACAACGCGATGCCGTTGGAGGGCGTGGAGAAGCTGGTCGACTTTATGAAAAAATTTGAAAGCGAGAATCGGTAATCATGACGGAAATCAAGCTGCTGAATAAAATCGGCAAGGCCGGCGTAGACCGCTTCGACGGCGCGAAATACACCCTCTCCGAGGACGCGGCGGCGCCCGCCGGCATCCTCGTCCGCTCGGCCGCGATGCACGAGATGGCGTTCGGACCCGAGCTGCTGGCCATCGCGCGCGCGGGCGCGGGCGTCAACAACATCCCGCTTGACCGCTGCAGCGAGCAGGGCATCGTCGTGTTCAACACCCCGGGCGCCAACGCCAACGGCGTCAAGGAGCTGGCGCTGGCCGCGCTGCTGCTTGCCTCCCGGAAAATCGCCGCCGGCATCGCTTGGGCAAAAACGCTCAAGGGGCAGGAGGGCGTCGAAAAGCTCGTCGAAAAGGGCAAAAGCGCCTTCGTCGGCCCCGAGCTGCTCGGCAAAACGCTGGGCGTCATCGGCTTGGGCGCCATCGGCGGCCTCGTCGCCAACGCCGCCGTCGGGCTGGGGATGCAGGTTGTCGGCTGCGACCCGTTCATCACCGTCAACGCCGCATGGAGCCTGTCGCGCGCCGTCCGCAAGGCGGATAACTACGACGAAATCTATGCCGACGCCGACTATATCACGATCCACGTCCCCTCCACCCCCGACACGAAGGGGATGATCAACGCCGAAACCATCGCCAAGATGAAGGACGGCGTGCGCATCATCAACCTCGCCCGCGGGGACTTGGTGGACAACGCCGCGGTCAAGGCCGCGCTCGCGTCCGGCAAGGTCGCTTGCTATGTGACGGACTTCCCGTCCGACGAGCTGCTGGACGTCGAAGGCGTCATCGCCATCCCGCACCTCGGCGCTTCCACGCCCGAAAGCGAGGAGAACTGCGCGTCGATGGCGGCGGCGCAGCTCATCGATTATCTGGAAAACGGCAACATCAAAAACAGCGTCAACTATCCGGCCACCTATATGGCGCGCTCGGCGGCCAACCGCATCGTCGTCCTGCACGAAAACGTGCCGACGATGCTCGCGCAGGTGCTTACCGTACTCTCGAACGACAACATCAACATCGAGAATATGGTCTCCTGCTCGAAGGGCAATAACGCCTGCTCGCTGTTCGATACCGACGCGAAGGTCAGCGAGAAGGCCGCGGCGGACATCCGCGCCATTCAGGGCGTGCGCCGCATCACCGTCATCGAGGGCTGACCGCCTCCGGCGTCCGCCCGCAAAAAAATCCCGCAGACATTTGTCTGCGGGATTTTTGACGTGTCAGCTCTGCGTGCTCAGCTTTGCGTGCGTCTGACCCAGTCCGCCCACCGCGGGTCGCGCTGCATTTCCTGCGCCGTCTGCGTTGGGTCGGGATTGCACCAGAAGGGCCAGTCCTCCGGAATCTGCGCGGCGACGCGCTGCGCGGGAGCGCTTTGGCAGCGCACGAAGCGGACCAGCGGCGCCGTCAGACGGTGCTCCTGCCCGTCGGACAGCGCTTCGAGCGCTCTCGCGTGCGCAAGCGCTTCGTCGAGCGAGGCGAAAGCCTCCGCCTGATAGCCGCGCTCCCATTGCAGCCGCGAAAGATACAGATAAAGCTGAATCACCTTGCCGTGGTACGGGCCGAGATTGCCGTCGTCGCATAGGAGCGAAAACAGCGCGATGGCGCCCTTGACCTTCTCAATCGGCATATCGGTCTCGTAATGATGCCGGTTGCAGATCAGGCCGTAAACAAGCTGCGACGAGAACGCCGAGGCCATTTCCAGCAGCGCCTCTCCGACGTATTCCGCCTCCGCTTTCCCGTCGGCCGCCGAGGCGCGCAGCAGCTCGCGGCAGTCCCGCAGCGCCGGCATCCGCGCGGCGCAGGCGAGCGCCTTTTCGGTTTCCCCGAAATTGCGGTACAGCAGCACGAGTATATGGACGGCGCGTGTGTAAATCGCGTTGTCGTGCGTCGTCTCGAGCAGCCGCTCGCAGATTTTGACCGATTCCGTCCAGTACGCGTTGCTTTTGTGCTTGTCATAGCCGTGCTGCATATAGCCTTCTTCATCGTAATACACCCATTCGTGATGCCGCCGCCAGCCGGCCTCCGACAGCGTGTCGGCCAGCGTAATGAGCAGCCGCTCGTTCTGCGGGAACTCCGCAAGCGCCTCGCGCAGCAGGGACAGGCATTCGTCCACCCAGCCGTCGTCGCCGCGCGCCCGGATGCCGAACGCGTCGATTCGGGCGATGACGGCGTCGATTTTTTTGTCGCGCTCTGACGTATAGCCGAACAGCTCGTCGATGGAAACGCCGAAAAAATGGGCGATGGCGGGGATCAGCTCCAAATCCGGGTAGCTGCCGCCCGCCTCCCAGCGGGAGACCGCCTGCCCGGTGACGCCGAGCGCCTCTGCAAGCGCCTCCTGCGTCCGGCCGTCGCGGCGGCGAAGCGCGCGTATGGTTTCTCCGACCGATAGTTTCATTGTGTCGATCTCCTTTCATGTAGTTCACCGGTGTGCTTTCAGCATAACATACGCGGACGGAAAAAGCAATCTTCAATTCTTTGTTTCAAAATCAATCAACGGTTGAATTACCGTGCGCTGCAAACGAATGGAAAATATAGGGAAAAACAGAGCCGTTTGGCCGTCATTTTTGCGCTTTTCGGGAAAAATCCGCGCCGCGTTCTTGACACTCCGCCCCGATTTCTGTTATAATAAAAGAAACGTTTGGGAAAGTCTGAAAAAACAGTCGTTAAACTTCCGGCATATGGAAAGGACGGTACATAAATGACAATCTGTAAGAAAAGGCTTGCGCCGCTGGCATTGGCGCTGCTGCTGGCGTTCGGGCTGACCGTCGGGGCCGCCCCCGTATCCGCGGACGCTGCGAATGAGCATGTGACCGAGTTTTTAGACGTCATCGGGCCGATGGCCAGCGCGGATATGCAGCAGAACGGCATTCTCGCCTCGCTGACGATTGCGCAGGCAATGTGGGAAAGTACATACGGTCAAAGCCCGTTGGCGGTGAATGCGAATAACCTTTTCGGCATCAAGGCGTACAGTTCGTGGGACGGTATGGTCTACTGTTCGGCGAACGGAACGCTGTATACCAGCTATCAAGAGGCCAAAAGCATACTTGGCGAGTCGTTCATGAATACATACAAGGAAAAATTCTGGCGCGCGTATTCGAGCTGGCAGGAGAGCGTGAACGACCACAGCAATCTGTTCAATACCGCCGACCGCTATGAAAATCTGCGCGGGCTGACCGATTACAAGCTCGCCTGCCAGTATGTCGTGGAGGACGGCTATTGCAGCGACCCCGGCTATGCGGAAAACCTCATCGGGCTCATCGAGGATTATGAGCTTTACAGATACGACGTCGGCGACATCGATCCCGGCGAGGTCACGCGGGTGGCGCTGAGCGAATCGAACATCACGCTGCGCGTCGGTCAGAGCTTTTCGCTGGAGGCGTCGGTGTATCCCGCAACCGCGGCGGACAAGTCTGTAACCTGGTCCAGCTCCGATACGTCGGTGGCGACGGTGAGCGGCGGGCTGGTTTCGGCCAAAAAACTGGGCGCGGCCAACATCACCGCGACGAGCAAGAACGGCAAAACGGCCACCTGCACCGTCCTTGTCGCGGACGACAGCGGCAGTCTGACGCTCGACAAAACCGCGCTGACGCTCGCGCTCGGCGGCGTCGGCAGCCTTACGGTCACGGGCAGTATGCCGGAGGACATCCGCACGGGCGTAATGACGGGCGATGTGTATATCCGTGCGGCCGCCGACGATTCGACAGCCGGGCATTCCGGCATCGCCAAAGCCGGTGTTGAAGTCAAGATTTTCGGCGAGGCAATCGGCAACTTCTATTACATTGAGTGTCTCAACGACTCCGGGAAGCTGGTTCGCGGCTACGTCTATACGACAAAAGTGAAGATCACCGGCGACGCGTCGTCGGTGACTTGGACGTCGAGCAACACGTCGGTCGCCACCGTGCGAGGCGGACAGGTGTTTGCCTTCGGCGTCGGCAGCGCGGTCATCACCGCCTCCAGTGGGGAAAGCAGCGTGTCCTGCGTGGTGACGGTGGCCGACACCGCCGCGCATTACAATGCAATCATTACGCAGAACGTCAATCTGCGCCGCTGGCTGAGCACGAGCGCCGAAAGCAACGGCATTGCCGATGCCGGTACCGAGGTTACGGTCATCGGAAGCGTTGTGACGGGGGACGGAAACCGCTTTTATTTCACGATCTGCGAGGATACGCGTGCGGGCGGAAAGGCGAGCGGCTATGTGCTGGAGGAATGCCTGAAGCTCGGCACGGTGATCAAGCCCGCGCCTCCGATGGGGAGCGGCGAGTTGACGCTGGCTTCCGGCTCCGGCTGTGAAATCAGCGCAGACGGCTATCTGCTGGGCGTGGCGGCCGGGTCGTCCGTCGAGCAGGTGCTTGCACTCTTTACCAACACCGGACTGCGCGTGCTCGACGCTTCCGGCGCCGTGCTGGAAGCGGGCGCCGCTGTGGGTACCGGCTGTGTGGTCGAGCTGCTTGTCGACGGAACGCGCGCTGACTCTTGTGTTGTCGTCGTCGCAGGCGACGTGAACGGGGACGGAAGAATTACCGCGTCCGACTATATCCTCGTCAAGCGAGAGATTCTCGTGGGTGAGGGCGCGCTGACCGGCGCGTATTACGAGGCGGCCAAGCTGAACGGCGGTACCTTCCACGAAGGATTCTCTGCTGATAAATCTTCCAAGAATTATAAGTACAGCGGCGCTGCGGTGAAACAGCGCTTAGAGGCTTACGAAATCTATCAGCTGGCCGACAAGCTGCTGGGACAAAGCGCCATCCAGACGGGCAACGGCACTTTTGCGGCGCAGGATAACAACAGCTACAACAAGTACTTTACCAATTACAAGAAATCGGAACACGATTCGGGTGGATATGCCTTTATTATCAAGGCTGTGAATAACCAGCCGACCAAAATCATCCCCAACGCATGGGGCATGAAGTCCGTCACGCTGGACGGCGACCCCATCGACTACGCCAAGGACTGGAATGGCACCGTTGAGCGGATGGACAACAGCACAGCGCATACCCTCAAATTCGAGTGGTATCCTCTGGCGCAGGAGCTGAAAGACGCAGGCTACAGCTATCGCGCAGAGTGCGAGCATTATATCTCCGGTTCTACCGCAGTACAGCAGACAGATACCATCGCTGCCGATAAAACCTCGCATACGGTCACCATTCCTGCGGGCGCAGACCCAAAGGTCTATTCCTATGATTTGCAGCTGAATCTGCAAAAGGACGGCAGCTTCGTCGGCATCATGGTCAACCAGCATATCGTCAAGCTGGTGGTAAGCGAAGCGCCGCCCGCACCCCCAGTACCCGTGGCGCACAGCATCACGGTCACGAACGGCAGAGGCACGGCAAATCCTACCTCGGCAATGGCTGGGGAAACCGTTACCGTGAAGGCGAAAGATGACACCGCCAACAACATGATGTTCACCCGGTGGTATACGGATACCCCTGGCGTGACCTTCGCAGATGCGACCACGCAGGAAACAACCTTTGTTATGCCGGACTGTGATGTGAAAGTGAACCCCGGATTCCAGCAGGTTTCGTTCAGAAAGCAGCCGCTCGATAGCTGGCCGCAGGTGAATCACGGCAGCAAGGCTACCGTCACCTTCTCCGCACCAATCACCAAGTGGGAGCTGAAGGAGGGCAACACCACCGTGGCCTCCAGCGGCAGCCTCTTTATCAACACCGGAAACCCAATCACGGTGGATATTCCTGCACAGAACAGTGAGGTGGAAAAGACCTACACCGTCGTTGTGACGGCAAACGGTCAGAAGTTCTCCAGCAACGAGTTCAAGGTCAAATGGGTCAGCTGGCCGCAGGCTCCGGCGGTGGAGTTTACCCCCGCTGACGGAACGCAGTTCGTCGGGGAAATCGAAGTAATTGCTTTCGATGCCCTGTACGCCGGTGAGGAAATCTTTGAAATCGCCTATACCACCGACGGCACCGACCCCAAGACCAGCACCACGACCCGATATGCCAACACGGATACCGAGCATATCACGCTGACGGAGACCACCACCATCAAGGCAAGAACCTACAACGACGACGCTTCCGCAGATGCCGAAAAGTGGGGCCCGCTGGCAACAGCTACCTTTACCAAGTATTCCGATTCGACCCTGCCCAAGCCCACCATCACCCCGGAGGGCACGACCTACACCGGAAGCATCACGGCTTATCTGACAGCCCCTGCCCTGGATGGCGTGAAGATGGAATACTGCCTCATGCAGACCGGTGACCCCAACACCATCGGTTCTTGGGCGACATACGATCCTGAGACGGGTATTACTGTAAATGAATTCGGAACGATCACCCTCTATGCACGTACCTTTAAGGAAGTGGAAGCGGAAACTCCGGATGGACTGTATTATGTAGAGACACTCACCAGTGAGAATGCATCCGCCACCTACACCCGGACTTACTCCGCCGCCATCGACAATGTGACCGTCAGCGGCAAGGTCGGCAAGACGATGACGCAGGATGTGGTCATCCGCATGAACGGCGACCGCTTTGAAAATGTTACGGCAGGCGACGATGTTTCCACCTGGTTCAACCTGCCCGCAGGTCTGACCGCCAAAGTTAAGGAGCAAACCAGCTATTCTAGGGAATTGGTTATCACCATAAGCGGTATGCCTACGGCAACCTCCGCTGCTGCCATCACCGTCACCATTCCAAAGGATAAGCTGTATGCAAACAACACCACCGATCTGACCGTTCTCTCCAACCCCAATGCGTATTACAGCATTGCTCTGGATGCAGACCACCAGCATGACTACTCCGGTCAGCCGTACCTGTATCTGGACCCCGGCAATCACTATCAGGAGTGTACGGCAGGCGACGGCTACAACATTCAGGCCCACGAGTTCACGGCTTGGACGGACAACGGAAACGGCACACACAGCCACCACTGCACCGTCTGCAAGATGGCGGACGGCTCCACCTACACCGAAACCGCAGAGCATACCTGGGTATGGGTAGTGGATCAGGAGGCGGCGCTGAATCAGCCCGGCAAGCAGCACGAGGAATGCACCGGCTGCCACGCGAAGCGCAGCGAGAACACCGAGATCCCCGCCCTGCGGGATTACGCCGTTACCGTCACCGGCGGTACGGCAACCGTTGCCGCTGGCACACCCATCACCCGCGCCATGGAGGGCGTTGAGGTCACCGTTACGGCACAGGCTCCTGACGGAAAGTACTTCGTCAAGTGGGTCGTTAAGGCGGGCGGCATTACACTGGCTAACGAGACCAGCGCCACCACCACCTTCACCATGCCCGCAAACGATGTAACGATCGAGGCGGAGTTCGCCGAACCCCCCGTAGAGGCGTATACGCTCACGGTTATCAAGGGCACGGCCTCCATTGCCGCTGGCACCCCCATCACCGACAAGATCGAGCAGAACACCGTTGTGACCGTTACGGCGGACGCACCGGAGGCAGGCAAGGTCTTTGACAAGTGGGTCGTGCTGGAGGGCAATGTCACCCTGGCAGACGCCACCAAGGCCACCACCACCTTCACCATGCCCGGTAATGATGTGAAGATTGAGGCCACCTATAAGGATGCGCCTCCCAGCCATACCCACAGCTACGGCACGGATTGGAAGTATGACGACACCAATCACTGGCATGAGTGCGAGTGCGGCGACAAGGCCGATATTGCGGCTCACAGCGCCAGCGAGTGGATCGTTGACACGGCAGCTACCGAAACCGCCGACGGCGCTAAGCATAAGGAATGCACCGTCTGCAAGAAGGTTCTTGAAACCGCACCGATCCCCGCAACAGGCAGCACTCATACCCACAGCTACGGTACAGAGTGGAAGTATGACGGCACCAACCACTGGCATGAGTGCGAGTGCGACGATAAGGCCGACACGGCAGCACACAGCTTCCAGTGGGTGATCGACAAAGCCGCTACCAAGGAGGCCACCGGCATCAAGCACGAGGAATGCACCGTTTGCGGCGCAAAGCGCAGCGAGAACACGGTCATCGACAAGCTCCCCGACGGCGGCAACACCGGCAATACAGGCAGCGGTGATAATAACACCGATAAGCCAGGAAAGGACGACTCCACCAAGCCTCCTCAGACCGGTGACAGCAGAAACCTCATCGGTTGGCTGGCTGCTCTGTTCGTCTGCGGCGGCGTTCTGACCGTGCTGGGTCTGAACAGCAAAAAGAGAAAGGAATCCGAGGCTGAATAAGCCGACGCTTCCGAAATCGAAATATCCTAAATACAATAGGCGGTGACGGATCATTCCGCCACCGCCTATTTTCCTGAAAGCGGACTCGGCAGCAAGCCCCTTTCCGAAAGGCGGCAACCACGGCGTTGCCGCTTTTCGGAAGGACTACAGGACACTACGATAAGAAAAAGGAGAGAAGCTGCCATGACTGTTTCGGAAAGAATTCCCTTCAGCGGCCTGCTGCTGCCCTTACAAGAAGGGCATACCTACAGCTGTGACCGCTGCACCACCGACGGCATGGAGCTGCTGTTCGTTTTCCGTGAGAACGGGCATTCACGATATTACTTTGAGTCGGATATGCAGGGGTTTGACCGGAAGGCGGCAAGCGACAGCCACATTCTGACCGTGTATCCCCAGCCGAACGGCGACGGAGAGGTGTCCCTGCTCCATTTGAAGCGCGCCGCCACGGACAGATTTTTCCTTTTTCGTATGACCAAGCCCTGCGTCACGCTGACCGGCGAGATGTGTCTGTGGGAGGACGCACCCCATCGGCACCGGTCTGCCGATGCTTTTTGACTTCCTGGATGAAGTCAGAATATTGAAGTAAAGTAAGGTGAAGCAATGCAGGATAACAGAATACCGCCGCAGAAAAGACCCATGACCGAGGCAGAAATGCTCCGCAGGCGTGAGCTGCGCCGCTCGGCGATCAAAAAGCAAAAGCGGAGAAGGACGCTCTTTCTTACTGCCTGCGCCCTTGCGGCGGTGCTGCTCATAGCGGGCATCGTGCTGCTGTGCCGTAGCTGCGGCCGCTCCGAGAGCAGCCCTCATGACGAGAGCATCTACGGCAGCTTTGCAATGTCCGACAAGAGTTGCGTCTATACCTTCCGTGAGGACGGCAGCGGAGAGCTGCGGCTTTCCGGCGCACCGTATAAATTCCGTTTCACGCTGTCCGGCAGGACACTCTTTATCGACTTTGAAGCTGAGGCACTGACCGACTGCGAGTACGAGGTGGCGTATATCGATACGGGGCTTGAGCTGACCGCAGGCAAGGGTACGGCGACACAGGGTGAGAAATTCACGCTGAACAGAACAGAAAAATAAGACCCATGCGGTTATGAAAGGACGGTGACGGCGATATGCCGCCTGAAAAGAGAATAGCCGACCGGACGGCAATCTCCGGCACAGTTTCAAGAGCGCTCAGCAAGTAAAAAACTTGCTGGCGCTCTTTCTTTATGCCAACAATTTTATAGTGAGTCCTAGTTTTAATGAAATGATTCATAAACACACTCCGACCATATTGCTGCGGACGTTGCATCGTTCGCAGCGATTTTTTATTCCCCAATCCCTTGCGCAGACGGCGCAAGTTCGGTATGATAGAGTTACCGATATTTTCATTCTGGAGGAGAACGTATGAACATTGCTGTCATCACCGGCGCATCCGCCGGTATCGGCCGGGAGCTCGTCTACGCTGTGGACAAGGACGCGCGCTATGACGAGATCTGGGTCATTGCCCGCAGAAAAGAGCGGCTGGAGGAGCTGCGCGACAAGTGCACGAACCCCATCCGCCCGATCGCGCTCGATCTCTCGGATCTGAGCAGCATCGATGCCTATCAGGCCCTGCTCGAGCAGGAGCAGCCCGAGATCAAGATGCTGGTCAATGCGGCCGGCTGCGGCGTGTTCGGCCCCTTTGCCGAGGCGGACCGCAAGAAGCTGCTCGCCAGCGCGCAGCTCAATTCGCTCGCGCTCACTGGCATGTGCCACGCGAGTCTGCCGTATATGCACGCCGGCAGCAGCATCATCAACATGGGCTCGAACTCCGCCTGGCAGCCGGTGCCGTATCAGGCGGTGTACGGCGCGAGCAAGAGCTATGTCCTGAGCCTGTCGCGCGCGCTCGGCCGCGAGCTGCGCCCGCAGGGCATCCATGTCATGTGCGTCTGCCCCGGCTGGATCAAGACCGAGTTCCAGCAGGTCGCGCACCATGACGAGTATATCCGCTATGTGGACAAGTGGTATGGCCCAGACGAGGTAGCGGCGCAGGCCATGCAGGATCTCAAGAAGAAAAAGAGCGTCTCCATTCTCGGCCACCCGGTGCGCCGTCAGGTGCGCCTGGTCAAGCTCCTGCCGGTGGACACCGTCATGGACATCTGGTGCAAACAGCAGGGCATCGAGTAAACTTCTGCACGCTTTTCAACGAACGGAGGATGTGAGACGTGAAAACGGCCAAAGCGGCAGCACTGCTTGCGGTCATTTTGCTGCTTAGTATTTCTTTTGGTGCGTGTTCTGCAAATAATGCTGCTGCGGAGACAGAAGCTTCGCAGCAGACACCAGAAGCAACGTCTACGCCGGATGTCACGGTCGAGCTGGATACAAGCGAAGATAAGGGCGCGGGCAAGAGTAATGCAGGCTCAATGAGTGTGGATGAGCAGCGGTATGCAAGCGTTTTGGACTTATATTATCAGGCACTGTATGCACATCAGGCGGGTACAGCCGATTGGGATCGCGACAAGTATGTGGTGGAGCGCGGCTTGGCAGAATGTATTGTGAATCCATATTGGGCTTGGGAAAATTCAGATGGTCTTTTGAGTCGAATCGGTTATTCTTTCAGAGATTTAAATGGCGATGGAACGAATGAACTGCTCCTCGGCTGGATTGGCGGCGACTTTTGCCCGATGGAAGACGGGTATGCATTTGCTGTTTATACTGTTTATACAATTAAAAATGGGCAGCCGCTCCTCGCCTTTCAGGGACAGGAACGTGACCGATTCCTCATCGGAGACGATGGCTATGTGTATCGGAGCGGCTCTAGTGGCGCTGCGTATTCGGAATATGAAAAATATAGATTTCATCCCGAGTGGCAGTACTGTTTAGAGCCTGTCGAGCTTTTCTATTCGCAAATAGATGAGGATAATCACTTCTGGTGGGAACATGTCGTTGGTGCTGAACAAATCATGGGGCTTCAAAGGCTGGAAAGACACGAGGAGTATGTCGTGGATTCGGATTTTGCGATGGAGACGGGGAAGATTTGGACTTCGTCCGGTGTGAACTTGAGACCCAGTAATTTCTTGGTGTATGCAGCCAAGCGTGGATAAATATGTTCGGATTTTGTGCGTGCGAGCTGGGTACGTTTTTTTGACCTGCATCGCTTGACAATCCATCTTCCTTCTGGCTTAACACCCTCGTTCGCTGGAGGGCGAGCTGTTCAGAGAAACGGCAGCCGGATAAGGCGCAGACTGAAATGTCTGTTCCTTGTCCGGCTTTTTTCTTTTTCGAGGAGGATGACCATGGATATGCTCAGGGACAATGTGCGCGCGGGCTACCGCAAATATTTTCTTGCGGCGTTCGGCAGCGCGCTCATCTCGTGTATTTACGGCGTCGTGGACATGGCGATGGTCGGCCAGTATCAGGGGCCGGACGGTACGGCGGCGCTGCCGTCGTGCTAAAACCGGGCCTGTCTGCATACACTCCTTTTATCGGGGGTGATGTGCATGAAGCGCTGGAAAGTTTATTTGTGCGCGGCGGTATTCCTGCTGCTGACGGCGGTGAAGATGATCGCCCCGGCGGCGGCCGCAGATGCGCGCGAGGTGCTGCTGCCGGCCATCAATGCAGACGATGATTACAAGTCCGTCTTTGCCGAGATCCGCAGCGTGTTTGCGCCCGCGCCGGTACAGACGCAGGACGAACAGCTGCGGCAGTATCTGCCCGCCGTGAACATGTCCGTCTGGTCGACGCCCGCACCGGAGCCGACGCCGACACCCACGCCGGAACCGACCCCGGAGCCGACACCGACGCCGACGCCCGAACCGACGCAGAGCCCGCAGCTGCAGGCGGCCCTTGCCGCGCGCGAGGCATTTCTCAACGAGCAGGCGGTCTATTCCGGCTATGCAGTGCCGACCAATGTCAGCTACGCGGTCAGCGAGCTGCCGTTTGCGCACACGTCACCGGTCGCGGGCTATACTTCGTCCGGCTTCGGCTACCGGCTGCATCCATTGGAAAACAAGGTGAAATTTCACTATGGCACAGATTTCGCGGCCAATTCCGGCACGGCGGTCTGTGCCTTTGCTGACGGCACGGTGCTTGCCGCCGGGCAGGACGACGGGTACGGCAACTATGTGAAGGTCCGTCACGCCGACGGTTACACGACGCTCTACGGCCACTGCAGCAAGCTGCTCGTGCGCGCCGGGGAGACGGTCACGGCGGGGCAGGAGATCGCGCTCGTCGGCGCGACCGGCAAGGCGACCGGGCCGCACCTGCACTTCGAGCTGATGCATGACGGGTATTACTGCAATCCGGAGTTTTACCTCGCCGCCGTATGAAGCGCCGTCGCTTTGCGCTCGATGTGCGCCCGGGCGCAGTCGCGCTGCTTGCCGGGCTGTATTTTCTGCTGCCGCTGCGCTGGTGCGCGCGGCTGGCGCTCGCCGTGGCGGTGCATGAGCTGGGCCATGTTGCGGCGCTGGTGCTGTGCGGCACGGAGATCTACGGCCTGCGCATGGAGGCCTGCGGGCTGGCGCTGCGCTGCGCGCCGCCGGAGGACGCGGTGCGCACGGTCGCGGCGGCGCTGGCCGGCCCTGCCGCCGGCGCGGGGCTGTTTTGCATCCTGCGCGGGCTTGGCTGCCCGGAGGGGGCGGATCTGAGCCTGCTGTATTCGTGCGTGAATCTGCTGCCGGTGCTGCCGCTCGACGGCGGCCGCGCGCTGCAGGCGGCGGTCGCGGCGCTGGCGGGCGAGCGTGCGGCAGAGCGGCTGCTGGACGTGCTGGGACTGGTGCTGCCGGTCGCGCTCATGGGACTCGGTGTGGTGCTGTTTGCACGCGGCATGGGGCTCGCACTGGGCGCGTTTGGCGCGTGGCTGGCGCTTTTGCAGCCGGGAATGACTTGCCAAGGGGGAAAACATGATGTAAAATACTCCTACTATCATATGTAGGAGTGTAGTATGGATCAGCGACTGGAACGCATCCTGCCGCGCGTGCAGAAGCCCGCGCGCTATACCGGCGGTGAATACCGCCAGATCATCAAGGACAAGGCGGAGGTGGACCTGCGCCTCGCTTTTTGCTTCCCGGATATTTATGAGATCGGCATGTCGAACATCGGCATGCGCATCCTCTATGCCACGATGAACCAGATGCCCGGCGTCTGGTGTGAGCGCGTGTTTGCCCCCTGGGGCGACATGGAGGCCGAAATGCGCCGCGCGGGCATCCCGCTCTACGCGCTCGAGAGCGGCGACCCCGTCAGCGAATTTGACGTTGTGGCGTTCTCGCTCGGCTACGAGATGGCATATCCCGCCGTGCTCAATATGCTCGACCTGGCCGGCATCCCGCTGCGCAGCGCTGACCGGCCGGAGCTGACGCCGCTTGTCATCGCGGGCGGTACGGCCTGCAGCAACCCGGAGCCGATGGCCCCGTTTTTTGACCTCATGATCATCGGCGAGGGGGAAGAGGTCAATAACGAAGTGCTGGCGCTGTTCCGGCAGGCGCAGCAGGCCGGCTGGAGTAAGACGCGGTTTCTCGAAACGGCGGCGAAGATCCAGGGCGTGCTCATTCCGTCGTTCTACGTCCCGCACTGGAACCCGGACGGCACGCTGCACGACCTGACCCCGACGCACGGCGCGCCCGCGCGCGTGACCAAGCGCATCATTCAGGATCTCGACGCCTGTTATTATCCGACGGACCCCATCGTGCCGAGCACGGAGATCGTGCACGACCGTGTGAACGTGGAGCTGTTTCGCGGCTGCATCCGTGGCTGCCGCTTCTGTCAGGCGGGGTATGTCTACCGCCCGGTGCGCCCGCGCAAACCGGAGACGATCATCCGGCAGGGCATCGAATCGCTCAAAAACACCGGCTATCAGGAGGCGACGCTCCTGTCGCTCTCGAGCAGCGACTACCGCCCGCTCGACGAGGTGTGCGACGGGCTGCTGGAATACTGCGAGCCGCGCAGCATGAGTCTCGCGCTGCCGTCGCTGCGCGCGGACAACTTTTCCATGGACATCATGAGCCGCCTGCAGAAGGTGCGCAAGGGCGGCCTGACCTTCGCGCCCGAGGCCGGCACGCAGCGCCTGCGCGACGCCATCAACAAAAACGTGCGCGAGGAGGATCTGCTCCATTCCTGCCAGGTTGCCTTTGAGGGCGGGTGGAACGGCGTGAAGCTCTACTTCATGCTCGGACTGCCGACGGAGACGGATGAGGACGTGGTCGGCATCGCGGAGCTCGCCAATCAGGTGCTGCACACATGGCGTATGCACGCGACGAACAAGGCCCGCGGTGTGCGCATCACGGTCAGCACATCGTGCTTCGTACCGAAGCCGCACAGCCCCTTCCAGTGGGAGACGCAGGTGACGATGGACGAGTACAAGCGCAAGGTGCAGCTCCTGCGCGAGAGCATCAGGGCCAAGAGCGTGACCTACAACTGGCACGACCCGGATACCAGCTTCGTCGAGGCCGTTCTCTCGCGCGGCGACCGGCGCATTGCCGACGTCATCGAAGAGGTCTGGCGCCGCGGCGGCAAGCTCGAGGCGTGGGGCGACTATTTCTCGTTCGACCGCTGGATGGCGGCCATGGACGCCTGCGGCGTCGACCCGATGTTCTATGCCTGCCGCGAGCGCGGGAAGGATGAGTTCCTGCCGTGGGACATCGTGAATATGGGCGTGCACCGCGCGCATCTGTGGCACGAGCGCGAGCAGGCCTACAAGGCCGAGCTCTCGCCTGACTGCCGCAGGCAGTGCACCGGCTGCGGTGCGCTCGCACTCATGACGGAAGGGGGCAAGTGCGATGCCTGAAAAGCTGAGACTGCGGTTTGAAAAGACCGGCCGTGCGATCTACATCTCGCACCTCGACCTCATGCGCACGATGCAGCGCGTGTTCCTGCGCGCCGACTGCCCGCTGAAATATTCCGAGGGCTTCAATCCCCACGCGCTCATCTCCATCCTGCTGCCGCTGTCCGTCGGCGTTGGGAGCGTGTGCGAGCTGATGGACTTTCAGCTGCGCGAGGAAGTAGACCTTGCCGCGCTGCCAGAGCGGCTCACGGCGGTCATGCCGGAGGGCATCCGCGCGCTCGAGGCGTACCCCGGCGGACGCAAGGTGCGTGAGCTCAAGTGGCTGCGCGTGACCGGGCGGTATGAATATGACAACGCCGCTCCTGCGGACATGGCCGAAAAGCTCCGCGCGTTTTACGCGCGCGACGCCATCGTCATCACCCGCAAGACCAAGCGCGGGGAGGGACAGATGG
>ERZ827150.1174-NODE-1174-length-34000-cov-10.554308_pt1 | contig 34000 bp, 24 predicted proteins | sample MGYA00519779_ERZ827150 | MGnify/ENA primary metagenome ERZ827150 (study PRJEB31778, sample SAMEA3449267) | human gut metagenome | biome: human gut; feature: human-associated habitat; material: faeces | place: United Kingdom | collected 2010/2012 ...
TATTAGGAATCTCACCGTTTGCTACGGCACGGGATCTCTACTATGACAAGCTGAAAATCGTGCCTTTTGACGACTCGGAGAGCAACTGGGTAGCCAAGAAGATGGGGCATCTGCTGGAGGATCTGGTAGCAGAGATATTCCATGTGAAAACGGGGTATCGCATCTATCAGATCAAGAAGATGTTTTATCATCCGGTGCATACGTTTATGCTGGCGGATATTGACTACTTTGTAGAGCTTCCCGGAGGGCGAACCGCGATCCTCGAAATAAAAACCACCAACTATAATGCAAAGGATCACTGGTGGTCCGAGGATGGGCAGGAGATCATTCCCCTCAACTATGAGGCTCAGGGGCGGCACTATATGGCCGTGATGAACATTGATGAGGTCTTCTACTGCTGCCTGTACGGCAACAATGAAGATGAAGTCATCATCCGGCATATCGACCGTGACCGGGACTATGAGGCGGAGCTGATCGCGCTGGAGCGGGATTTCTGGGAGAACCACATCCTCACCGGCATGCCCCCACCCTATACGGAGGACGGCGATCTGATCCTCAATAGCGTCAGGCGTCATTTCGGGCCTGCTGACCCATCGGCGCCGGAGCTGATACTGGAGGGGAATATGGCACTGCTGATCCCCCGGTATCTGGAGCTTCAGACCCAGCGAAACGCGGAGAAACGAAACTATGAGCACATTGAAGCGGAAATGCGGCGGCTGCAAGGCCGTATCGTCGCAGAAATGGGACGAAGCTGCACGGCTGTCTGCCAGGGGCGTGAAGCGGCTTACAGTATCAGCTATAAGCCTGTGCGTAAATCCGGCATCAGTAAGGACAACCTACAGCGTTTGCAGGCGCAGCACCCGGACATCTACGAGCAGTACGTCACTGTTTCGGAAAGCCGGCGCTTCTATGTGAAAAAACGACGAGAGGAGGCTGCATGAGTTGGCTTATACAGGCATCTATGAACGGACGATCTTCTATAACCCTGTCAACAAGTACAGCGTGATCAGCGTAAAGACCTCAGACCGTTCTATCCCAGAAAAGGCTCGCAGCGCGTACCGGCATCGGGACAATATGATCCATTTTGCCGCCGTGGGCTATGAGCTGCCGCGCACCGATCAGGTCAGCATGATACTGGACGGCGAGTGGAAAAAGGGTAAAAACGGCTTTCAGCTGCATGTGACGAAATGTGAGGAGGTCGTACCTCAGACCCGCGAAGGGATCAAGGGGTATCTTTCCTCGCGGCTTATCAAGGGCATTGGCGGCAAGACCGCCGAGCTGATCGTAGACCGGTTTGGCGCAGATACACTGCATGTGCTGGAGAATGAACCGGAGAGGCTTCTGGAGATACGGGGCGTCAGCAAGGCAAAGCTGGAGGAGATCATTGCCTCCTATAACGAGAGCCGCACCCTTCGTGATCTGATGCTGCTGTTGGCCCCCTTTCAGATCACCCCCACCACCGCCACGAAGATTTATGACCATTTCGGCGCACACAGCGTGGATATTCTGCGGGATAACCCCTTCGAACTCTGTCAGATATCCGGATTTGGCTTCAAGCGCGTGGACGCGATCATGCGAAAGAACAATTGGCCGCTGAACTCACCCATGCGCATCCGCGGCGCGGTATTTGCCGCGCTGGAGGGTGCAAAGGGAGATGGCGGTCATCTGTATCTGGATGCAGAGCAGCTTCGCAAGGAGTCCATGGCTCTGCTGAACAGCATGATCCCTGTTCCTCAGATGCGGGTAAAGGCAGATGATCTGGAGGCTGTGATCGACGACATGCTGCTGCAAGGCAAGATCATTAACAGCAACGGCAACTATTACCTGGTCAAGACCTTCGCGCAGGAGGACGAAACCGCCCGCAGCATCGCAAGGCTGCTCTGCCGCCCGGTAGAACGGGTGGATGTGCAGGACTTGCTGACAAGGGTACGGCGTCAGTTGGGGGTCGAGCTCTCTCTGCGGCAGACGGAGGCTGTTCACATGGTATTCCGCAGCGATCTGTCCATCATTACCGGCTCACCCGGTACCGGCAAGACCACCGTCCTGAAAGCGGTCATTGAGGTGTTCAAGCTGCTGAAGCCATCGGAGAATATCCTGCTGGCAGCCCCCACCGGCCGGGCAAGCCGCCGCATGGCGGAGAGTACCGGCGTAAACAATGCCAGCACGCTGCACAGCCTGCTGGGACTGTTTGGTGAGGATGGCGGCTTCCGGAAAGGTGAAGAAGATATGCTGGACGCAGGCCTTATCATCGTGGATGAATCGTCCATGATGGATATGTGGCTAGCACGGCAGTTCTTCTCCCGCATTGGGCCGAACACGAAGGTGCTGCTGGTGGGCGATGCGGACCAGCTGCAAAGCGTTGGGGCCGGCGATGTGTTCCGTGAGTTGATCGACTGCGGGCTGATCCCTGTGACGGTGCTCAATGAGATATTCCGTCAGAAGAAGGACAGCCTTATCGCCTATAACGCGCAGAAGATCAACAACAATGACACCGGCTTTTTCTACGGCAATGATTTTACTGTCTGCAAATGCGCCAACCAGGAGGAAGCCGCCGAACATCTGCGAAATCTCTATCTGGCACAGGTGAAGCAATACGGTGTAGACCGCGTGCAGATCCTATCGCCCTTCCGCTCCACCGGCGCGGCCTCCGTTGACCAACTCAACGAGGCGATCCGAGAGCTGGTGAACCCGCAGACGGAGGAAGCCGATCTGAAGGTGGGCAGCCTCTATTTTCGGGTAGGTGATAAGGTGATGCAGAACAAGAACAGTATTAAGGCGTCCAATGGCGATATTGGCTTTATCCGCAGTTTTCGCCATGATGAGCGGGATGGTATGCGCATATCGATCCAGTTTTCGCCCACGAGGGTCGTGGAGTACTCCATGGAGGAAATGGGCCATGTGGAGCTTGCCTATGCCACCACCGTCCATAAGGCGCAGGGCAGTGAGTTTGATGTGGTACTATTCCCTTTGCTGAGGAGCCACGCCCGGATGCTGACGCGAAGCCTTGTCTACACGGCTATCACCCGTGCCAAGTCAAAGGTCATTCTGGTGGGTCAGATCGGCATGCTCTACATGGCGGTCCATAAAGACGATACCGGAAAACGCAACACGCAGTTAGGACATAGGATCTCACTCTATACCAATACGTTCAAAGTGCAGCAGCGCAGCGCTTGAGTATCACTGTGAATATTTTGTAAAAATGAGGCAAGCGCGTTAAATCTACGCCCTGTCTCATGTTTTTATTTAGAAAGGAGCTTTTGAAATGAATACACCCGAATCCACTTTGTTCAATGCTGTCCCCGTCGTGTCTGAGCTGAACCGTGTCGCAGGCTTCGATCCGTTGCGATTCTTGAAAAAGACCGCCAACGGACACGAACTGGAGCTGCGATATAAAAAGCTCTGGTTCCGGCTGAAATATCCCGCCGGACGCACGCGGCTGACGCCGCTGCGCATCACGGATCAGCTGGCAATCATCGAGGCGAAGGTATTCTTCGACAAGGATGATGCTGACCCCGCCAGCAGCTACATTGCCACCATGACACAGGAAAACGCGCCTGCCGGCCTGTATATTCAGGCTGCGGAGCATAACGCTCTGGACATGGCGCTGACCAACGCCGGCTTCGGCGTCCAGTTCGCACCGATGCCCAAGGCGGATACGCCTTACGCAGAGCCGATCACGCCTGTTATGCGGAGCGAGCCTGCCCCTGCACCTCAAGCGGCAGCGGAACAGGTCAGAACGGAACCTGCTGCGGTACGGGCCGACGTTGATCCTGTGGTCGTACAGCAACCTGAACAGGAAGTGGTTCACCATGCAGAAAAAGCCGTACCTGACACGGCGCCGGTGGAAGTCTCTGCGGAACAGCCTGCGGAGGCCGTTGTAGAGCCTGCGGTAGAAACGGAACTGCCCTTCGTATATGACGAGCCGAATGTCGCCAGCTATACCAAGGACATGGACGTGGATACCATCTGCACCCTGATGACCGAAGCGGAGGCCGAGGAAATCATCGTGCCCATCGGCACATGCAGCGGGCAGACGCTCAAGCAAGTCGCCGAGCGGCGGCCAGCCAGCCTCAAGTGGTATGTGAAGGGCTATTCCGGGGATGACAATATCCTGCGGGCCGGCGCCAAGCTGATGCTGGACAAGCTCCAGCGTCTGGCAAATGCCAGCTGACAGACGAATCGTTCAAGATGATGGTAAGGAGGTGGCGCGGTGGCGCAGCCACAGGAGTTCCCGTTCAATATCATGGATGTGGCTGAGCTGCTGCATCTGCATATCCGGCGCAGACAGGCGGACAGCGTATATGCCGACTGCCCGATCTGCGGTGATAAGCGGGGGAAGATGAACATCAACTTTGCTAAAAACCTCTGGCGCTGCAACTACTGCAACGAAGGCGGCGGTATGCTGTCTCTCTACGGAAAGGTTTACGGGATCAGCAATTCCGAAGCCTACCGTGAGATCTGCGACACGCTGCAAAACGGCCTTACGGCGCCGGAGTACACCGCAAAGGTGCTGCCGGAACAGGTGGCGATCGAGCAATCCGTCCTTGCCTCACCGCAGGAGATCCACCAGACCTTTTCCATGCTGCTGGAGCTGTTGACGCTTACGCCTCAACACCGCAAGCATCTCCATGAGGTGCGCGGGCTGACCGACGAACAGATAGAACGGCTGGGGTACAAAAGTACCCCGCCCTTCTACCTGTGCCGGTCACTGGCGCAAAAGCTGCGCAGCCGAGGCTGTAAGGTGGAGGGCGTTCCCGGCTTCTATGTAGGTAAGGATGACAAATGGACGGTCAACTTCAATTCCGTCACGGCAGGGATCATCATCCCCGCCAAAGGTATTGATGGGATGATACGCGGCGCACAGATCCGGTTGGATACGCCTATCCGAGATCAGGAGAGCGACCCTGACAAGAGCGGGACAAAGTACCTGTGGCTATCCTCCGCTTCCAGGAAACGCGGAGTATCCTCCGGCAGCCCTGTCCATTTCGTGGGCGATCCCTTTGCGCGGGTTGTCTATGTGACGGAAGGGCTGTTGAAAGCGGACGTGGCCCACTTTCTGATGGATCGCTCCTTTGCGGCTACGGCAGGCGCCAACAACGTCAACAAGCTGGATATGCTGTTTGCGCTGCTATCTGCCAATGGCACAGAGGTCATCATTGAAGCCGAGGATATGGACAAGTATCACAACGCCGCTGTCAGCAAGGGTGCGTCGAAAATCTATCTCATGGCACGCAGCCATGGGTTGGAGTGCCGCCGTCTGACGTGGGATCCGAATTATAAAGGCATTGATGACTGGCAGCTTGCCATGCGGCAGAAAAAAGAGCAAAGAGATGTTTCCCAGATAAATTTCAGAACGCGGTTTGTCTGCGGGCTCTGTTCCTTTGACGCCATCAGTGAGGAGATCGCCGCATGGCACGAGAGGAACACCGGCAGCAGTACGCTCCACGATCACCTGGGTCTGAGTGAGCAGGAGTACGCCCACTTTTTGCGGGATGGTGACGCGGCACTGGAGCAGTATCTTTTATCCCTGCGAGCGCAGCAGTGTTTCCGTATCTACCAGCCGGATGTATCTGAGGGCAAGGCCGCGGATTTCGCCTTTGGCGGGATCAGGGCTTTGCAGAAGGCCGGCTATGAACAGCCGCCCGCCTCGGAGTACGCGCTGGTCTATGAAGGAACTCTGGTGTGTGAAGTGCAGCAGGACGACGCCATCCGCCTGAAACTGGTGGCGGCGCGATACAGCGGCGAGCTGCCTGCGGACTATCATGGACGCAGCGTTTCACCCTCCACGGTGATCGAATTCTTTGACGAAAACGGGCGCAGATACTTTTACTGTGATGGGAATGATAAATTCCTGCCGGTAAAGTTCTCGCCAAAGCTGGCAAAAGATAAACGGGAACGGCACTGAGCTGTTCCACCATAAACAAAAGGCATTGGGCAGGTGCATCTATCACCCGCTCAATGCCTTTTTATTTTGAAATGGAGGAACTCTATGGGAGTATATTCAGAAATGGCCGCAGACTTGCGGGAAGATGTGCAGGAGCGCACCCCGGCGGTGCAGGATGCCGCCGAGCTGGCTGCCAGACGGGCAGACGAGCGGCAGCAGGCTGAAGAGGAGCAGGCAAAGGCGTTGCTTTCTCAGATGCAGCAAAATGCGGATGCCGCCCCTGCCATCCCTGATCCGGAAGCCGAGAAAAAGGCGGAAGAGGATCGTAAACGGCAGGAGCATGAGCAGGCCGAAGCCAAGCGGAAAGCCGAGTGGGAGGCCAGGCAGCGAGCCAAGGAGGAAGCCGAGCAGGCCGCGTGGGAAAATGCGGTGGCAATGAGTGATGATGAAGTGATGGCCGCCTCCATGAAGCGTGTGGGCGATGATTCCGAGCGACTGACCCGCCGCAATATGAAGCAGTGCGTCACCGAGTATATCCAGACGCTTTGCCTTGAGGATGTGTCTTTTGCCCGGAATGTCATGCACCCCCGTAAGAATATGGTCAACTGCTTCCGTTATATCAACCGCAAGGCGCTTGAGTTTGCCAAGCAGGAGATGGAGGACAATGACGTCAAGCCCTCTGCTGAAGGCTATGGCACCGATGTACCGGACGGGCTCTGCTATCAGTGGGCGGAAGAGTATTTCAAGGATCTGAACGCAAAGGAGGATCGTGGACAAGAAGAAAAGTTTGTTCCCAGACCGTATTACGGCGGCAGGAGCAGCACGACGAAAAAGGCAGAGAAGAAAAAAGCGGAGAAGCCCGCCGCCAAAGCGGAAGAAAAACCAGCCGACACGCCAACGGAAGCTGCACCCTTGGACGAACAGATCTCTTTCGATAGCCTGGGGGTGAGCGCATGACGCGGAAAATAGACAAGCGCGCCTGCCGCAAGCTTGCCATGCCGGAACTGAAATTTAATCTGAACGAAGGCGTGCTTCATGTAGAGAGCTGCCCCTATATTATCCGCACGGCAGTGCAGAATATTGCCGGGCAGCGTATTCTGGTGTTCTATATCTATCAGAGGGAGAGCATTCTGGCGGGCAGCATCAAACCCCGTTGGGTCATGTTCCACAGCCGGGATGATTTCGCCACACTTTCATTTAGAGAGGATGCGAAGGCCACATGGCAATGCTCAACATTGGGTTCCTTGGATCGAATATGGGGCTTTGACAGTAAGTGTGCTTTCTACAGGCAGCAGGACGAATCTCGCGTAGCTCGCTTTTGTAAATGTGAGCGCGGCGCTATTTCAATGTTAGGGTATCTGCAACGGCTGATTTCATACCGCAAGGAGTTAGAACGCAAGTGGAAGAAACAGCGTGCGATCATAGACCGGATGAAATATGTGCCAGTGCTGCCCCGAGACCTTAAAGGTTTTATCCACCGCGAAGTCATGCCGCAGTATATCTTCTATGATTACCAGCGAAAAGCGCCGGGGCATGCATATTGTACCGCTTGCCGGCACGAGGTCCGTATTGCGGCAGCTAAGCACAACACCTCCGGCCTCTGCCCTCGCTGCAAAAAGAAGATCACATTCAAGTGCAGAGGAAGGCGTGGACGTATTTTTGACCGCGAAACGGTTCAAGTGCTGCAAAAGGCGGAGGGTAACGGACTGGTACTGCGGATCATAAAGGTGTACCGTTCGTTTGCTGACTCAGACATCCCAAACCATTTTGAGATCTGGGAAAATGCACGGCAGTTTATTACCCTTTCATCGAGCGGACAGTGCAGCGTTGATGCCTACTACTATCATTATAAGGCTGGATACGATTTGACTCCGTGGTGCAATGGATACCGCCCGGTATTCGACCGGTGGAAATATAATTTTACGGCAGATATGAGTGGGGTCTTATATCAACGCAACTTATCTGATACGCTGAAGGATACGCCGTGGGCCTATTCACAGCTGGAGGCATTTTCCGGCATCGCTTCGTTTTCGGGAGTGGCAACATTCTTGAGTGCATATATAAAACGGCCCAAGATTGAGCATTTGATCAAGATGAAGCTTTACCGCTTGGTGAGTGGCATCATATATGGAGGTTATAGTTACTCCGCACTTCAAGCCATCAATTTCAACGGTGAGAACATGCGGGCCATATTAGGTATTGATCGGCCTTATTTTCCACTCTTACGGGAGTTGAATCCTTCAATCGACCAATTACATCTGATTCGTCAGCTGCTCCAAGCAGATCACAAACCGAGCACGGAACAAATAAAGTGGTTTATTGCCAGCAAGATCAGCAATGCCGACGCGGCGAAAGAGTTGCTTGCTCACATGAGTGTGCATAAACTGCAGCGTTATGTGGAGCAGCAGTTTGCTCCGAAAGATGAAGCGGCTTTGAAGCGTGTAGACTATTACAAGATTAACACGCTGATCACCGACTACCATGACTATCTTTGTATGTGCAAGGAACTGCAATATGACGTGAAAAATAGCTTCATATTGTTTCCGCGCGAGCTGAAGGCTGCCCATGACAGTGTAGCAAAGACACTGAAGGACAAACGCACGGCAGAGCATGAAAAAGCTATCGCAGGCAGCTTTGACGAATGGCAGAAGCGGTATCAGTATCAGAGCAAAGAACTCATGATGATCCCTCCGCATTCCGCAAAAGAGATCGTGGATGAAGGTGCGGCGCTTCATCACTGTGTGAGACTCTATGTTAAAAATGTTGCCGAAAAAAAGAGCGTCATTCTCTTTGTGAGGAGTGTTGACGAGCCGGACAAATCACTTTGTACCGTAGAGGTAAAGGATGGTCAGGTTACGCAGGCACGAGGCTTTGACAACGAGGAGCCTCCGGCTCAGATCACGGCATTTATTGAACAATGGAAACAGCGGGTGCTGTATGCCTCCGATAAGGCCGCAGCATAAAACCGCAAGTCGATCAATGGAGAGGCAGGGCGCATTTCACCCTGCCTTTTCCCATAAATAAGAAAGGTGTGTACAAAATGAAAGAGCTTTCAGAGCTGAAAAATGAGTTTTATGAAGTCATGTATAAATACGAAAAGAGCTTTTCGGAGAAAGGTGTTATGGCTAATTTGACAGCCTGGCAGACAGCGAAAGCCGACCTGATTTCGCTGCTGCGGTGCCACCCTGACTGGAACGAGGCGGAGCAGGCCATCATCTTCGACTGCAATCAGGCCCTATCTATCCAGCCGGACATGGTAGATAAAACGGCCTTTACACTGCTGGACATTGCTTCCGAGATACTCAGCGGTGAGCATCTGGAGGATTTCCGCACAGCGCTGCACGCTGCCGTGTCGGGCTATAGCCGTACCGTGTCAGAAGAAAATTTAGAGATTCTGCGCCAGCGCGGCGGAATACGCTGCACCAGCGATCAAAAGACCAGCCGCATCATCGGGAGACTCTGTAGAAAGTTCGGCGTCGATAGCCATGATCGGTACAACGCTGTTTTTGCGCAGTTGGCTGATGCCCTGAACCCGCTGATCATGCAGGAGACCGGTGTGCTCTCTGTGCATCCCTGCGACTTTTTGGAAATGTCCAGCAAATCCAACACGTGGATGTCCTGCCACCGGCTTAACGGCGGAGGATACCAGGCGGGGTGCCTCTCCTACATGAACGATAGCGTCAGTATGGTGTTTTATGCCGTAGATGCCGATGTGCATGGTGAGTACCGTAAGGCCATACGCCGATACCGTCAGATGTTCTTCTATAAGGATGGCACTCTGTATCAGTCCCGGCTCTATCCTGCCGATACGGGAAACGCCCTGGAAGTGTCCAAGCTGTTCCGACATCTGGTGCAGAAAGCCATTTCGCGCTGCCTGACGGAGCCGAATCTCTGGTATCTGAAAACAAAGCGTTCGGACTTAGATGCCCATTACTCGACTCGCAGGGGTAGCTTGCATTATCCGGATTATGATTTTCATGGGAATCTCTCTATCCTGCAAGGGCACAAGAAAGACACTGTTCTGCCTATCGGAGCTGCGGCCCTGTGTGTCTGCTGCGGCAATGAACTATGGAGCAATGGTGACATAAAGTGTTCTTGCAAAGAGGTAGTCGTCTGCCGGAAATGCGGACAGACAGTAGCGCGCGGTCAAGGGATCTATCTTGAAGATGGTTTTTACTGCAAGACGTGTCTGCATATTTGCGAGGCCTGTGGCCGGCCCACTTTAGGCACTATGTACCCCGCTTATGATAGGCGCGGGTCCTTGCTGCAGATTTGCCATGACTGCTACCAGCAACTGACCGCCAGTTGTTCGTCATGCAGTATGGCGGCTGCCTGCCGCACAATGGGCTTTACCATTTGCAAAAAAGCCACCATACCGGTGGCAGCTTGAGGAGGGACATGATGAACACTTATGAGACTGCGGGAATGAATATGGCCTGCTTTGAAAGTATTCTGAAAATGACGCAGGGTGAGCTGAAGGAATATCTCGCGCAGCAGCTGCGCGAGTACGGCTATGAGCCTGTCTGTAAAAACGGATTTCTCTATGCAGAAGGTACTGTCCCAGTGCTGCTGGTTGCCCATCTGGATACCGTTCATACCCATCAGCCGGATATCATCTGCCGCTCTGAGGATGGCCGCTATCTGATGTCGCCTTACGGGATAGGCGGTGATGACCGGGCTGGTGTGTATATGATCTTATTGCTGATGCGCGAGTGTCGGTGCCACATCCTTTTTTGTGAAGAGGAAGAGGTCGGTGGTGTGGGTGCAAAGAAATTCGCCAAGAGCAAACTGCGGCCGGAAGTCAACTATATCGTTGAGCTGGATCGGCGCGGCACAAATGATGCTGTGTTCTACAACTGCGATAACCCCGACTTTACGGAGTTCGTTTGCAGCTTCGGCTTTGAAGAAAACTATGGATCGTTCAGTGACATCTCTGTGGTCGCGCCGCATTTGGATACTGCGGCTGTCAATATCAGCGCAGGCTATTTCAACGAGCATCGCCCCCATGAGATGATCGACACCTATGCCATGTGCAAAAACGTCCTCAGACTTATGGCTATGCTCCAGCAGCAAACCGGCCATTTCCCGTATCAGGAGCGCATACACAGACGAGGCTCCATGTACGGTGCGCAAACCAGTCTCTTTGCGCCGATGATAGACAGGCAGCCGCAGAAGTGCGCGTGTAAGCTGCTGATGCCCTTACCGGAAGAAACGCGGCTCTATATGGGACAGCATCAGATTAGCTATGCACCGGAGTACATGATGGATCGTTCCGGAAACCTCTACATGTATCTGGAATGCCTGAAAGCTGCCGTGGAAACGGAGGGCGTATTCGCCTGCGATGAAGAAGGCCAGCCGCCTGCGTTCTCAGCAGTTTACGAAGGGACAAGGTTCTTACAGGTGTATACTTATGAGGAAGCTGTTGAGAAGCTTAAGCAAGCAGAGGATGCCGGATAATTGGTGTTCAATTCTTTTTTGCTGGACGTTTCGGCAATAAGCGTGTATACTGATCGTCGGTAATCTGATAGTCATTCTATTGTCAGGTGTAAGTGCTGTAAAGGCAGCACGAGAAAAACAACCGAGGAGAGTTATCATGAACAAAACCGAATTGATCAATGCCGTAGCTGAAACCAGCGGACTTACCAAGAAAGACAGCGAAGTTGCTCTTAACGCCATTCTGGATACGATCCAGAACGCTATGAAGAGCGGAGATAAAGTACAGTTGGTGGGCTTTGGTTCCTTTGAGGTCAAAGAGCGTGCTGCCCGCACCGGCAAGAATCCGGCCACCGGCGCTACGATTGAGATCTCCGCATCCAAGGCCCCCGCATTCAAGGCCGGTAAGGCTCTGAAGGATGCCATTCAGTAATCCATAATTGCTCCAGAAGCCCCGACCAATTTGGCCGGGGCTTCTTTTTATACCCTTGCGGGCATGGAAAATACTGTTTGAATTGGCAAGCGTACTTATTTCTGCTATACTACAAACGAGATATAAAACTTACATACGCAGTTACGGAGCAATACGATGATTGTTTTTGACTTGGAATGGACACAGCCGTTTGGGCAAGAAAGCATGGAGGAGATCATTCAGATCGGCGCTGTCAAAATAGATAAACTTGGCGGCCCGATCACGGACAGTTTTACCGTATACATCAGGCTATCCGTCTATCAGGAGCTGTCACCGATTGCGAAGCGCCTGCCGGATATTGCCCTTTCGGTGGACTCGGAGGTAGCGTTCCCAGACGTTCACCAAGCCTTCGTGGATTGGTGCGCCGACGATACGGTATTCGCTTCATGGGGCGGTCAGGATATAGGCGCCCTAGCAAAGAACGCAAAGCACTGGGAGTTGCCCACATTCACTGTAACAGAGTCATATAACCTTCAGGCGGCCTTTTGCCGCACGCTGGATGCAGACCGGCAGATCTCATTGGAAACCGCAGTCTCATATTGTCAGCTCCCAGCGGTGTTTTCCTTCCACAATGCGCTTTGTGATGCCATGTATGCGGCATTGGTCACCGGCTGGATCGATCCTGCTGCTTTGCCGACGCCGCCGAAGCACAAGAAGCCACAAAAGCGCAAGGCGTTCTTCAGCACATTGGAATATCCCTCGCAGCCGAGATATAAGGCCGGTATACTCCCCACGCGGGAAAAGGTGATGAACGGCAGAAAAGCGCGGTTCGCTCAATGTCCCATCTGTCAGGAGCGATTCTGCGTTTGCCGCTGGTATCCGCTGGACGAGCAAGTGTTTTATAGCACTATCGTCTGCCCGGAGCATGGCCGTTTTCCGGTTCACCTGACGGTGACACACCGCACAGACGGTCAATGGCATGGGCGTAGTACCGTCCCTGTCCTGACGGATATCCAACGTGAGCTGTTTCAGCAAGCGAAGGCCAACGAGCCTATTCCGTGCCGGCGGAGAAAAACCAAGTATCCTTGGTGGCGAAAAGAGATTGAACAGAACGTATAAAGAGACTGAGGGACTTGCGGATCACCGCAAGCCCCTCAGTTTGTCAAGTTTACCGGATGGTAAATTTTCTGATACAGTTCAAGAGCACCAGGCATAACTCCTGAAAGAGATCTTCATTGAAGATCCCCTGTTGCATGGACTCCTTGTAAAGAAGCGGCCGGTACATATTCAGTATTACCTCTACGGCTGCAGAATCTCCGGCCTTTGCCAGCGTAAAGAGTGTAATAAAATCATTCACGGTTTTCACCTCCCACCGCATCTCTCAGACGCTTGATCGTCCGGTGATAGGACATAGCCGCCGCACCATAAGTGATGCCAAGAGTACGGGCAATCTCGGAAAGACTCTTTTCATCCAGCACTTTGGACAGGAATATGTAGCGCTCCCGCTCACCCAAGTGTTGCAAGGCGGTAAGTAGACGTCCATTTTCCAACTGTTGGGCTAAAGGCAATCCGGAAAAGAGATCCGTCTCACCTGATAACTCAGATGCCTCAGTATATCGTTCGAGGGACTGTTCCAACAGCATAGTATCCGTATACTTCTTGAGATACGTCCTTTTGTAGTTGCGTATCGCGGCGAGCAGATAAGCGGTAAACTGGTTCTGTGCCGCACAGGATCTATATTGACTATCCCGCATAGTAGCAGGCCTCCTTTGTAATGACGATTTTGATGGGGAATCATCATTACGGGAGGACTCCTGCACCGCATGACATAGTTCGTCACTTTTCGACATAACGAAAACGCCCGCACTCTGCGCATGGCAGGGCGCTGGCGTTCCAGTAAATAGAACGACCTTAGTTCGCGTCGTGTTCTCGTAAGGGGTAGTCTTCAACATTACCCGGTATCGTGCTCATAGCTTATTTGCCGCTGTGCATATGCTTTAAATCCCTTCCGAATGCCTGTATGTTCCTCCCTCCTATCGGCAGAATACGACGCTTGTTTTTTTACAGTCTCCTATATAGTAAACAAAGCCCCGCTCTACGTAAGAGCGAGGCTTTGAACATTATTTGTCTTCATTTCGATTGCGGCGCAGACTGGTTTTCAGCGCCATAACCGTGTCTGTGATGATCTTGATTTCATCCTCGTTGCAGTCTGCGACCAGCTCAGAGAGCCAACTGTTCAGGATCGGACGTGTGCTGCGGGTCTCCATACACAGTACCTCGTTGGGATCACAGTCCAGAATATTCATCAGCTGCACGAGCAGCTTTGTGCTTGGGATCGTCGCGCCGGTTTCAATATGGCTGATATGCGAAGTTCCCACATCGACCATTGCGGCAAGCTGTTCCTGTGAAAGCTTTTTCCGAAGACGGGCCTCTCTGATCCGCGCGCCTATGAACTCGTAGTTTACCATACAACCAAATCTCCTAATCTTTTCTTACGATTTGTATTGTATGTGCAATTTGGCAATGTTATAATATCCTAACAGTACATTTGTATAATCAGACATAGTTCTTGCGAAATTTAAGGTCCAAAAACCACTTTTCTCAAGCTGACATTATATCCTGTAAGGGTAGGTGGGGATATGAACAAGCCAATCCGTTGTGCAGTCATGGGACAGCACCCCATGCGCTTGCCGTGGGGGTTTGACGAGGAAGATGACCGCTGCCAAAAACTGAAAATGGAGTTGGCGCAGCAGATCATGGCGCTGCATCAGCGCGGTGTGTCACAGTTTCTGACCGCCTGCGACTGCGGCGTAGGTCTGTACGCAGCCGAGATCGTCAACGGTCTGCGGGAAACCGCCGACCCAGACATGATGCTTTTCTGCTACACACCACATGAGGAACAAGCCACAAAGTGGGCACCGTATCTGCGGGAACGCTACTTTACTATGCTGGAAAAATGCACCCATATTTCGGTCGTGTGTCCCGTGGGTACGCCGGATGCACAGCTGCAAGCCTATAGGAAGATCATCGACCTTGCCGATGTGGTACTATGTGTTCATGATACGGACTTGTCAGCAACGGACAGTGGAGAAAGCAAAGCCTTTGCTTATGCTGCGGAAAGCCACACGCCCACGCTGGTCTTGCATCCGAAAGAGCTGACCGCAGAGTGGGTCGGCGAGCGGTTCTATCCCAGACGGTCTTGATAACAGGATGATTAGCCCCTGTTCACGACGCAGCAAGCCGGATCGCGCCTTGCCTGCAAAACAAAAAAGCCGTAGGCATCTGTGCCTACGGCTGCATGAGGAATAGTTCGTTTTTCGTAAATCATATACAATTCACGACCCCTGCGTCTGCGCGTCTTTGCAGCGCATCGCTTTGCGGCATCTCTGACGGAATTTTTGACGGAGTTAAACTGCCCCACGTACTTTCAATCGGGAGAAAGCATATACTCTGCACCGCCTGCTTTTTATGTGCCAGAGAGGAATGCACATAGGTCTGTAATGTCGTCCGAATATCAGCGTGGCCCAGCAGCTCGCTGAGGCTCTTGATGTCCACGCCGCTTTCCATGCACCGCGTCGCGTAGGTATGTCGCAGGGCATGAAAATTTCGGTAACGGATGCCACAGTGCTCCAGCAGCTTGCGGTATCGGTATTGTAGTGTGCGCGGCTCCATTGGCATATCCGTGTTGGTCAGCAAATAGCTGTCCTCGCGGATGCTCATGGTGGCCGTTTTCATCAACTCCAGCATATCGTTGGGAACCGCCACAAGGCGCACAGAGCTATTGCTTTTCGGAGATTGTACCACCAGCCGTGTACCTGATTCCTCCCTCACGCGAGCGGCAGAACGCTCGATCCGCAGGAAGCCGGAGTGAAAATCGATATCACTCTTGCGCAGGGCACAGATTTCTCCGAGACGTAGTCCTGTATTCAGAACTAGAAGCACGCACAGCCCTGTCATGTCTGGCGACGCCAAGATCTTCCGCGCCAATGAGGCCATTTCCTGATCGCAAAACACCTCTATCCTCTTGCTGCGGTATGAAGGCAGCTCCGCTTCGCTGCCAGGGCAATCGCAATGGCAGCTCTTTTTTGCAACCTTGAAGATCGTCTTCAGCAGCACGCCAACATCCCTTGTGCTCTTGCATGACAAGCCTCTATCTTGCAGCCGCGAAAAAAAAGCAGAAAGTTTTTCCGCCGTCAGATCACGCAGCAAGAGCGTTCCCAGTTCAGGGACGATATAGTGCCGTATCATATACTCGTAACGCCCAATCGTTGAGGCCTTCAGTGCGCCGCGGCGCTCGGACAGGAAGAATTCTGCTGCCTGACATACCAACATTTCACTTGTCAACATAGGCTTCTGTGGCAGCGCATCTTCCATCCTTCGCCGCTTCTCACGGCAGGCGGCATAGCTCTTGGCATAAACATACCCATATTCCGCCTTGCCGGCAGGTGTTCGGCCACGAATATAGCGACCCTCCCACCGGCCATCTTTCCGCTTGTAAATGTTCTCTCCGCGACGTGGCATAGTAATCTTCCCTTCTTTCTGACGGTATTTGTGACGGTAATAAACGAGGCTACGCGATATTCTTCCTTTGGCGTTTCCAAACACCGGGAACAATATCGAACCATCTAAATTGTAATTCAGAGGGTTCTTCCTTTTTCACAATTTTTCTGCATTTTTTATTGACTTTTTTAGCAAGTCAATGTATAGTGAAGAATGGAATTGCGGTAACTTTTCTGTCGTAAATTGTATATGATTTACGAAATACCCAGAGCGTGTGCTGACACTTTGCAGTATGCACAAACCGCAGCAGCAACATTCATTTGCAACAGACAAGTAAATATGATCCGGTGACACCGTGTGGCTGTGTTGGTCGTAAAGATCTTTTTATATGCAAAAGATCAGGCAGCAGCCTAAAAAAGAATTTGGGTTAGAAACCCTCTGCGGACGGCACTGTGAGCGCAAGGAAATGGTCGAAGCGGCGAAAGCTGTTGGGTAATACCGCCATTGGGAGGAAGCTTCTGAGAAGGTAGATCATGTACGAAAGGCGAAAGCCTTGTGGCGCGAGGGCAGGAGAATTGCACGGTCAAGGATCTTTGGTACACAGTGGCGCTCTCTCGCTGTGACGAGGGCAGGAGTTGCGCTGACGGATTTTGTCAGCGTTTTTTCTTGCCAAAATGTCGCTGGTCATCCCCTGAGAAGGGGTTTGTCCGGCATTTTTTCGTAATAAGGAGGAGTGTTACTATGTCTCAACGCGGCGGACGTCCCATTGATTTTCAGGCGTGGGCACAAAACCAAATAGTCAAAAGGGCTGTAGCAGCACTGGAAGCGCGTGACGAAGCGTTTGCCGAGCGAAACGCAGATACGTCGCTGCCGCAGCTGGCGCGGTATCTGAGCCGGTGTGCCATCTCGCTGGGTCACAGCCCATCCCCCAGCGAAGTGGATGGCGGTACGTTTATTGAGCAGCGTTTTGGCAGCTGGGCAGCCGCGATGGCGGCGGCAAGGCTGCCGCAGCCTCGTTCCATGCGCAAGCTGCGCGACACCGCTCGCTATAAGGCGGAAAAGGTGAAGCAAGAACCGTTGTTCCGGGCGGAAAGAAGGCAGAAGCGGCAGCGCAAGCTGGAGCAATCCGAGCAGCGAAAGAAGGAGCAGGCTATCAAAAAGCGTGCGGAGCGGGCTGCTAAGGCTGAGTGGGCGGCGAAGAAGAAGGCGGAGGCTGAAGCAAAGGCTCTCACCTTGGCAGAGACCTCCGCTGAAGCCGCACTTGATACAATATCCGCAGCAATTAACCCCAGTCAAGCCGAGACAGTCTGAACGGAGACTGTCAGCTTTCCATAGGGGGACGGGGTTTAAGCCGCCCCGCCCCCTCTTCCTCAAAATGCCAAACCGAGACGGCATATGCCGTAGTCTTTCCCATAGAGCGGGAGAGGTTTGCCGGCCTCTCCCGCATCCTCAAAGGTAACAGCCCTGACACGGGCTGAAGGAGTATAGAAATGAAGAAAAATCTTAGATATATCATCGCGTCGCTGCTGGCGCTCATGATGCTGCTGAGCCTGTGCGCCTGCGCTCAGACCGGAATTGCCAGTGGCAGCAACGGCGAATTAGACCTGGATTATGTGGGCGAAGCCACCGACCAGCCGGAAGAGGAAAAACCGTGGTATTCTTGGATCACGGACGCTTTCAGCTTCGGCAAAAAGGAGACAACAAGTACCCCGTCCCAGAGCAAGCCTGACAGCGTAGCGGATTTCTACACCCAGGGCGATACAGCCGCGCCGGAAGGCAACAAGGGCGGCAAGGCAGACCAGTCCACGCCCACCACGCCTGAGGAAGATACTTCCAATACGGCGACAACCAATTCTGGCGGCAAAAAGGACGACAGCAAGAAGAACGACCAGAAGGCTGAGGATAACAATACCCCCGCGCCTACTCCGGAGCAGAAACCGGACAGCAAGAAGGATACCGTCACCATCACGATCCGCTGCGATACGGCGGTGAATAACGGTATGCACTTAGAAAGCAAGTGGGCGGGCATCGTCCCCGCCTCTGGCTGCATTCTCGATGTAACCACAGTGGAAATTGAGACGGGTGACTCCGTTTTCGATATCCTTAATCGCGTCTGCCAAAAATACAAGATTCATATGGAATTTACCGGCGGAGCAAACAAGTATTACGTAGAGGGTATCAATAACCTTTACGAACGTGACGGTGGTCTCTGGAGCGGCTGGATGTATTGCGTTAATGGATGGTATCCAAACTACGGCTGTGGCACGTTTCGTGTCAAGGCCGGAGATGTAATCGAATGGAACTACACCTGCAATCTTGGTGACGACTTGGGCGCAAAGATGGACGGTGCCGAGGAAGCAAAGAGCAGCAATTGACCCCTTGAGATAAGCGGGAGAGAATAGAGAGAACTATGAGTGAGCGAAAGGCCATTATAAAAACGGTGGGTCTAAAAAAATACTATACCGTGGGCGGAAACACTGTCCGTGCATTGGATGGCGTGGACGTATCTGTGCTGCAGGGTGAATTTGTCTGCATTGCGGGCCGCAGCGGTTCCGGAAAATCGACTCTTCTGAATATGTTGGCAGGACTGGAGCCGCCCACCAAAGGGGAGATCATCATCCGAGGCAAGCATCATCTGGAGGCCATGGACGAGGAGTTACGGACAAAGTTCCGCCGCCGCTATATCGGCTTCGTCTTTCAGAACTACAATAATTTGCCCCAATACACGGCGTTGGAGAATGTGGCGCTGCCACTGGCCATCCGGGGCGTACCGGAGGATGAACGGAACTGGCTGGCGTGGCAGGCCCTGAGCCGTGTGGGACTACGCGGACACGTAGATCACCGGCCTGCGGAGCTGTCGGGCGGCCAGCAGCAGCGCGTCAGTATCGCGCGGGCCATCATCACCGAGCCATCTATCGTGCTGGCGGACGAGCCCACCGGCAATCTGGACAGCCGCACCGGTCAGGAGGTCATGGAGCTGCTGTGTGAGATCTTCCGCGAGAGGAACACCACTTTTGTTCTCAGCTCACATGATCCACAGATGGCGCGTTATACAGATCGTACCGTCTATTTCAGTGACGGGAAAATAGAGACAGAGAATCACCACACCGGAGAGGAGCGCACACAGTGAAGAGAGAAACGGCAAAACGGGTATTGGCATTGTTGATCTGCGTATTAATGACAGCATCCATGCTGCCCACCGTCGCTATGGCGGAAGAAGTCACGGAGGATGTGATAGATGACAGCACCATTGAGGCTTACACGTCTTACGAAAATGGAGAGGATGCCGGCGTCGGCGGGGTCTCGGTTACGGACGAAAAGCCCAACACGGATATCAAGGTCATACCCAGCGACGCCAACGCCCTGATCCTGATGGATACCGGCGCACAGTCCCCAAAAGGCGTTCCCGGTCAGGTGGTGAAGATCGTGCTGCCGCTGGCGGTGAATAAGGAGTACCTGCCCAGCGAGAAATACATGCTGCGCAACATCAACATCTATCCCGATGTGCCTACCGACGCCAGCGTGTCCAACTGGCCCTTTGAGCTGATCTACGCCAGCGATGTGCAGCACTTAAAGGATATGTCCTACAACTCCACGGCGGAGGCGTGGTTCGAGTTCAAGATCAGCGAGTTCGCCAGCAAGGGACGCTATGCCGTGCCCTTTAAGATCAACGCCACCGTGTGGCGGGAGGATGCCGTGAACGGCACCACTATCACCGAGGACGTGACCTTCAAGGTCAGTGCCTATGTGACCGTTACCGACAACGGCAATATGTCCGGCGTTACCACCTCCTTCGGCAGCCTTCAGGTGGCGGGTACCAACGCGGGCGGCTCCTATACCGTGCCTACCGGCACACCCAATCAGACTATCTCCATGCGGATCCCCGTGATCAATGTGGGCGGTACCCTGACCAGCGTGACGGTCTATCCCGTGGTGTCCGCCGCGCTGGACGAGTTCCCCTTCGTGATCGACTCCACCAATTTGGGCAAGTATTTCGACTACTGGGCCAGCGGCGAGGTGAAGTATCTGGACTACACCTTCACGGTGTCGCCCTTTGCCACCTCCGGCAACAAGTCCATTAAATTCAAGGCCAATTACTTCGAGAACAGCGCCCCTGCGGAGGGCTCCTTCTCCACGCAGTTTACCGTGATCGACGGCTATGACGCCTCCGCTATGTCGGTAATGGTGCAGAGCTATAAGCTGTATGTGGACGATACCGAGGTGTCCGGCCTGATGGCAGGCGAGGAGACGGAGCTGCGCCTGACCCTGATCAACAACTCCAAATATGACACGGCCAAGAAAATCATCTCCAGCCTGGTATTCACCAATTCTCCCGGTCTGACGCTGTGCGTGGGCGGCACGGATACCGCCTATGCCGACTCCATCAAGCCGGGCGGCACGACGATCCTGAAATACAAGATCATGGCCAAGCAGGACGCGGAGGTTGGCCCCGCCATGCTGGGCATCAATCTAACCTATGAGACCACCGAGGCGGTGGCCGGTAAGGCGGCGCAGAACATCATGCTGCCCATCAGCCAGAAGATGGACATTCTGGCCGGTACGCCGGAGGTGTACGGCACACCCAGCAAGGATAAGGAAGCTACCATCTCCGTGCCGCTGACCAACATGGGCCGGGCCAAGGCTATGAATATCCGGGTGCTGGCCACGGACGGCATGACCGCCTCCACCCCCTGTTATGTGGGTGACCTGCTGGCAGGCGGCTCCACCAGCGCCGATGTAACGGTGGGCTTCTCCAAAATCGGCGCGTTTGTGGGCAAGATGATCCTCCAGTATGAGGACGCCAACGGCGAGACGTATTCTCAGGACATCTCCGTGCCCCTGAGCGTGGCGGAAAGCTCTGCGGATACAGATGCCAACAGCGTCAACGCAAATAAAGACGGCACAGGCAGCCGCTGGTGGCTGTGGCTGCTGATAGCGATCCTTGCGCTCATCCTGATCGGCATTGTGGTCTATGTCATCATCCGCTATAAGCGCGGCGAGATCGGGCCCGGTGCCGAAAACACCGCTGCCTTGGACGATTTTGACGACGACTTTGACGCAGACGGCGGCGCCCCGGATATTGGAGAGAACCCGCTGACCCACGATGGAAACAACAAGGACGGGAATGTATGAAGCCGAGAGATCTTTTTCACTACAGCTGTACGAACCTGTTCCGGCGCAAGACCCGCACGGCCCTGACGGCGCTCTCTATGGCGGTGGGCGTCATGTGTATCGTGGTGCTGATCTCCGTGGGCCTGGGCTATGAGCAGGCGTACCGTGAGAGCATCGAGGCCATGGGCAGCCTGACAAAGATCGACGTGACGCCTGCCACCAGCGACTACGGACGCAAGGCGCTGCTGAACGACAAGGCACTGGAGGCCTTCCGTGGCATTGACGGAGTGGAGGCGGTGACGCCGGTTTACCAGCAGTCCGCCTACATCGTGTCCGGCAACTATGTCAACATGGTGCGTGTCTACGGCATCGACATGACCACGGCGGAGAGCTTCATGCTGACGCCGGAACGGGGCACGATGGCCGAGGACGGTACACGGATGCACCCGGAGGTTATGTTTACCGATGACGTGGCGGCTGGCCTTGCCAATAAGGCCAAGGACTGGGAGCTGGCGGTGGACGAGAACGGCAACGCCCTGATCGACCTGCTGGAAGTGCCTGTCCGCATGACCTTCGATTCCTCCAGCCTGACCGGTGAGCCGAAGGCCGACACCGACGGACGGGCGCTGCCCTCCAGCAATCTCTATACCCTAAGGGTGACGGGTATCTGCTCCACCTTGAACAATAACTTCGCCACCGCCGCGTTCATGTCCTATGACCGCTTGCAGGAAATGACGCAAGCCAACGCCAATTACATGGGTGCGACAACTCAAACCAAGACGGCGGAGGAAAAGGCCAACGGCCCCACCTACGACTTGGTTTGGGTGAAGGTGAAGAACGTCAACGACGTGCAGCGGATCGTCAAGCTGATCCGCGACACGGGGCTGAACACCTATTCGCTCAACGATATGCTGGAGACGGTACGGACACAGTCCCGGCAGATCCAGGGGATGTTGGGCGCGCTGGGCGGTATCGCCGTCCTGATCTCCGCCATCTGCGTGGCAAACACCATGATGATGTCCATTACGGAACGAACGCGGGAGATCGGCGTGCTGAAGGTGCTGGGCACCGTTCGCAGTGACATCTTCAAGATGTTCCTGACGGAGGCACTGATCGTAGGCGTGATCGGCGGCGCGGCTGGCTTGGTGCTGAGCTTTATCGCCAAGTGGCTGATACCGGTGATCTTCGCGTCGCAGGAGCTGCGGTGCGTGCTGCCCTGGTGGCTGGCGGTCTGCGGCGTGGTGTTTTCCGGCTGCGTGGCCATTGCCGCCGCATGGATGCCCGCCCGCAAGGCAACGCTCATCAGCCCCAACGAGGCCATCCGCTCTGAGTGAGGTAACGATATGAAAAAGATATGCTGTATAGTGCTGACCGTACTCTGCATCCTGCCATGTCTGTCAGGCTGCGGAAAGAATGATAAATATGAAGAACAGCGCGTGATTCTGGATGCCGATTTATCACAGCCTGGGGCGATTTGCATGCAGTACAGGGACTTGTCATTTGAAATCGAGCAGCTACAAATCACGGATAAAGAAAGCGGTGTTGTGACAAATAGCTACTCTGCGACGCTGGATTTACCAGAAGCACGAGAAATTAGTGCGCTTCCAGTCGTGATTGAATTTAATGGTGATTCTCTCAAAATTGACGGTTATTTCTTCTCGGATGAATCTCCCGCAATGGTTTACTTGGACTACGCGAATGGAGTAACACATGACATTACCGTGACCTTTGATGGATACGAAAAGACAGTTGTTTCTTCCGTAAGTTGTTTGGATTGATATTCCAGACAGCTTACAGCTAAAAGGGATTCGGATAGAGAGGAGGGCGTTGCCAATGACCCATTAAAAATCGGCATACGAATTGCCAACCTGCGGACGGTTACCTTTTGTGGAGTGTGGGTAACCGGAAAATATGAGAACACTACGAATAACAGAACAAAATGGAGGAGAAAACATGCGCAATAATTTGAAGCGTATTTCCGCACTGTTTCTCGCGCTGGTGATGGCTCTTAGCCTCAGCGTGACCGCCTTCGCGACGACCCCCACCACGGCTGGTGACTTGAATGTTACCTGCGGCGAAAAGACGTTTAGTAAAACCCAAATCAACTATAGCAATAGTAGCACCAGCGAGAGCGTGACTGCATATGCGCATCTGTTGGTTGATAGTAGTGTTTCTGCCACGATGACTCTTGCTTTTGAGTTTAATGGCACCAGCATCACCGTTGGCGGCGAGACCCTTAATGCGCCTTACGAAAAAACTGTTAACCTGACAGATGAGGTTTTGGAGGTCGAAGTGGCTTATGACGGTGGAGTCGCAAAGCACTATATCTCCGCCTATACGCCTGGCACGCTGAATGCAACTGTGAACATTGACTATTCTCGTGCCACCTACTTTGGCACCCTGACCGGCCCCACCACCTATACCTATCCCGGTAAGCATCATTGCCCGTATCTTGACACCGTGACTCAGGCTCAGATCAACTACATGAAAGAGTGCCTCGAAGTTATGGATATGTACTTCGCTACCGAGGCCTCAAAGACCGCTGTTTATACCAGCCTGACTGATGGCTGCACGGCTTCTGGCATTCTGGATAAGATTTGCCTCGACAGAAATGAGCTGACAGTCACTTATGATACCGAAGGAACCTACGTTACCCATGTTGGCTTCCTCGGCACGGACAGCGCCACCACTTGGACTTATTATGGTACTTCCTACAATTCCGGCGGTTGGATGTACAAGGTCGTTCGCGGTGGTGTCGAGATGCTGCCCATGATCGGCGCTACCGCATTCCCGCTGATGCCCGGAGATGTTGTGACCTGGTACTACAGTGTTGACCTGGGTTATGACTACGGGCATGCTATGATGTAATCGCCCCTCGGTCAGCAGGAGCGATATGCTCCAAGCCTGTAATCTCTATCTGAATACCTGCGGTGGGTCCGGCTCATATCGGGCCGGGCCCACCGCCCTTTTAATAACGTGCGTAAGCGGGGCAAAGAACATGCAGACACAACAGAAGATAAAAAAAATAGCGATTCTATTACTGACGATAACGCTGGTTCTGGGATCATTAGTCACAACAGCCGTCGCGATGCCGGGAATGAACACATTCTGGCCGATGGATTATGATGCGTCTAATGCGACAGAAATCCCGCGTAATTCATATACTCGTATTTCAATCTCAGCGGAAGAATACCCCGAAATGCAGGAGTTGCAGATCCTGAATGATCCTAAAGATGATATGGATCACGACAACATTTTTTACATTGTCGTAATCCCCGGTTTAGATACGAAAAGCGCGACGCGAAACGACTATGCGTTGACGTTGACCTTAACGGAGCGCAATGGCAATGCGCCTACCGTTAAGCTTGCACAAGCTAATTATTATCGGCCTGTTCAAGTGAAATGGACAGCAAATGACGGGAGACAATGCGATCTATTCATTATCGCGACACCTGAAATACGTGACTATACGGATGCCGATTATACAGAAGCATCCATTTATTATCTGGAATCATTAAATAAAGTGCAGTCACTGTATGACACGCTTTCTACAAATACAAAAGCAGTTGTTGGCGGCTATCACCCTCAGAATTTCCGGTGCTTACAAAAAATATGCAGAAACCATAGCGGTGCAGTATTGAGTTTTGGCTGGACCGATGGTTATGTATCAAACCCGCCTGAGCTTAGTGCAATTAGGCAAAATTTTTCCGAACGTAGTGCACTGGCGCCGGACCAGGCGGCGGCGTTTTTTACTGATATACTCCCCTATTATATGGATTACTGCCGGCAGCCTATTGAAAAGCCGGAGTTGTCCAGCTTACAAGTCATGGGCAGCGAAGCCGTTGCTGTATCAGATACGGAATATGCGCTATATTTGCCGGAGGGAACCGATTGGAAGAAGGCTAACGGATCGCTTAACATGGTGGTAACGGCACCATATTCTGCGGTCACAAGCGGCACATGGGCGGCAAATACTACGATTACGCTGGATATTTACGCAAAAGATCCCGCCACAAATACCGTTTATGATACCGAAAAAAGTGGACGCATCGTCAGCAGCTATATCGTGAAGCTCTACTCCGGTGCTCCGAATTATGCGGTCACAGCATTTCAAATCAATGATCGCATAGCCAATATTGATGAAGATAACAGAATCATTTCCCTGCATTTAGCCAAGAACTGGTCACGGAGTCAAGTTCCGCAGATCACGAATTCCGGCACGTCCTATGAATTTTTGGATGCGGATGGACAACTCGTAGCACCTGATGCAGATGGTAAGATCGACTTTGCGGCGGCAAAGAAGCTGCGGTTGATTGAAGATCTGACATCGTATGCGCAGACAGGCGTCGATACGGCTGGACTCTATTACACCAAGGATTATACGCTGAATATCACACAAGGCAATTCATCAGAATGCAAACTATTCAGCTATTCTGTGGGCGTAACAGGTGAAGCGATACAATGGGGTGCAAATAATACAATCACTGTGACCATCCCCTACGCGGACAACTGGAGTAATCTCAAAAGCAGTTATACCGCATCTTATGATGCGACAGTCACTGTATTGGGAACAGAAGATTTTGAGCATTCTGAGACCACCCCTATTAAGTACCGGGTAACGGCGGAGAATGGAACGTCTTATCAGGACTACTCGGTTGTCGTGAAGATGCTCCCAGCCTCTTCTAAAAACGAGTTGGAGACTTTCAATTTCGGCACGCTGTTGGGTAAAATCGACCACGTAGCCGGGACGGTCACGCTGGAGCTGCCAGCCGGTTCATCCAAGCGATTTGCACCATCCATTACGCTTCCTGAGTTTGCCACGGTAGAGCCCGCCAGTGGCGTTTTGCAGGATTTTACTGAGCCGGTTGTCTACACCGTTACCGCGCAAAACGGGGAGACCAAGAGATATACCGTCACTGTTACAGTGTCCACGCAGCGGCAGGAAAATCCGGATAAAAGCAAATATGAAAGCTTGCTGAATGCCATTATCGATAAATATCGAGACAGCGCCAGTGATGATTGGGAATGGATGCAGCTTGGTATTTATGAAAACAAGCGGCAAAGCGACGGGCCAAATACAAACAACGACTTCGATATTGCCAAGGAGATTAAGGATCTGAATGTAGGCTCCAATGGTACTATGACAGACGTTGCACGGCTGATCATGCTCTTGACCTCAAGAGGCTACGATTGTTCAAATCTTGCGCAGTATAATGATGGCGCACCGTTTACAGATAAGGTTGGAAATCAGATCGACAACCTGATTGCGAATCTGCTCGAAACGAAAAGCGGAACAATTTTTGGCGTCTCTTTCGGCTTATGTGCATTGGATATGGGCAATTATTCTGTTCCCGCGAATGCTGCACGCACAAGAGAGTCTTTGCTGGATACACTTCTCCAATGTACGTTTGATCCGCTGGGGATGTACGGAATAGACGAGGTTGGCATGGTCATGTATGCGTTCGCGCCTTATCAGGATGATCCTGTGTATGGTGAGCGTGTTCGTGCGAAATTAGATGATGGTGTCGCTGCGATTGTCAAGTATATGCGAGAGGACTACACATTCGTGTATGGCGCACAGGTCAACAGTGAGACAACGGCGCAGGTCATTTGCGCCTTGGCATCCTGCGGCATTGACCCGTACAGCGATCCGAGATTCGGTAATGGAACAACTACCGTGTTGACGCAATGGATGGACTTGTTTGCGACATCAGACGGATTCAAGCACACACAGGATGGTACCACTAATGCAATGGCGACGTACCAGTCTTGCTATGCGCTGCAATGGTATCTCGGATTATTGAATAATGACGAAGCAGGGCGTCCGTACCATCTCTACTATCATCGCTACGATTTTTCTACGGCATTCTCAACCGACGCAGATATCTTGTCGTTCTCCATTGAGGGCCAAAACGGAAAAATCGAGACAAAGGATGGTAAAAATACAATCACCGTTACCTTACCGAAGGGAATGCCCCTCCAGAATATAACACCTGACTTCACGTTATCGGAAGGTGCAACCTTGGCAGCTCCGGCGCTCCCGGTTACATTTGTCGAGAACGTAGCCCAGCCGTTCACAGTGCTGGCCGAGGATGGCTTGACCACAAAAACCTATGAGGTCACGGTTACATTTGGTGACGTAGATCCGGCAGGCGCAAAGCTTGATACTTCGACCATAGTCCTGCAAGACGCCAATCAGCGCAATCTTGATATTCTGGACAAGGCCGTCACAGTGAAAGAGGACGGCGAGGACATTTTGCTGACGGTCAGCAGCGGCATCGATGTGACAAAGCTGCGTGTTATCGCCAACATCTCGTATGGCGCGAGTGCCTCGCCTGTCTTGGATGGCTCTGTGAACCTTGACCTTTCGGATTGGACGGAGTTTACCATTACCTCTGCGGATGGCAAAAACCACGCTACTTATCGAATCAAGGTGCAAGCGAAAACGGTAGCCTCCATCACGGCATTTTCGCTGACGATCAATGGCAAGGTCTACGACGGAGATATTGACAACGTAAGCGGCGCGATCTCTGTGACTGGTGTGGACGACAGCAATTTGACCACTACAAAGTTTGCGCCGGATATCACGCTGGGCGCTGGCACAACGGTGTGCAGCCCGCTATCCGGAACTGAGCAGGACTTCTCTGCACCGGTCACCTATACGGTCGCAGGCCGCGATGTAGAGAGCCGTACCTATACGGTTCGGGTGACGAACACGGCAGGCAGCTTGATCTCTGCCTCCGGAGAGACACCAACACCGTCCAGCTCTGCCAGGATCGAGAAGTTCACGGTGCTGGGTGTAGACGGTGAGATCGATCACACCGCTGGTACGATTGAGGCCGTACTGCCGAACGGGACGGACGTAACCACGGTAGCACCTGTGGTCACTGTACCTGCTGGCGCGGTGGTAAGCCCTGTGTCCGGTGAAGTGGTGAATCTGTCCACACCTCTTACCTATACCGTGAGGCTTGGCAGCGAGACGCGATACTATGTTGTTCGCGTGGTGTATCAGCGCAGTACCTCGCAGCAGCTTTGGGACAAGGTCTCTGAAGATAATACGGTAACCGATCATCAGGAGAGCCGCAGCACACACCGGTTCTCGTAAGGAAGGTCAGACCGATGATGGAGAATATAATCACTATTAAATGAAGGTGGGAATTTAATGAAAAAAAGATTCATTCCCCTATTGGCACTTTTGCTGTCGCTATGCATTATTGTGCCTGTATCTATCGCGCAAATAATGGCGGCGGAGGCAGTTCAGATCAATGTTACCGCCAAAGGCGGCAGTGTAGTAATTGGCAGCCATACCGTAGCCGATGGCAGCAGCTATAATGTTGAGGAAAATGCAACTGTCTCTATAAAGGCAGTTCCGCAGGACGGTTATGTGTTTGACAGCTGGTTTGTGACCGGAGGAACAATAACCGAAGATACGCACGAAAAGAATCTGGCAACATTGAGTGTAACGACCGGAGCTGTTACACTTACCGCAAAGTTCCAAAAGACGCTGACCGTCAAGCTGAATCAGGCGGAGGGCGGCAAGGCAACGATCACGCCGACGGATAAGGCCGTGGGCCACACGGACACGACTGTGACCGGTGTGGATAACAACAGCGGTGACATGGTCGCCAAGCTGACCGCAACGGCTAATGATGGTTATGCCTTTTCTGGATGGAAAGTCACCTATGTTAAAGCGAATGGTTCTTCCGCCACTGCTTATGCAAAAGGTGATAAGGCGATGTACCAATATGTGAGAAAGGGTGACTTGTCGGCTAAATCCATCGAAGTGGGCTTTCATAATGATGGTGCCAAAAAGTACGCGACCTTACACGTGTCGCTTATTGTTACCCCGCAATTCACAAAGCAGTTGGATGTGACCATCGCGGAATCCGAGGGCGGCGCCGTTACCTCTTCTAATACGCTGACAAGCCTTGCATCCGGAGCGCAGGTGACTCTTACCGCAGCTCCCAATGAGGGCTACGGTGTGCTGGGCTGGAATGTAACAGACAAGGATGGCAACGCCACGAGCGACTATACGCTGAAGATGGCAAACGACACGGCGACGATCAAGCTGGGAAATACCTCGCTGAAGGTTTCTGCCCAATTCAGCACTGATGCCGGAAAATTTGTAGTCGATCCTACAGAAAAGAAGCCTCCTACGGCAACACTTCGTAATGGAGTGGATCCTATTCAGAACGGCATAACGGCTGTTTCAGGCTGGAACAACAATAAAAATGAAGAGTTGGTCATGACGATCATTCCCACACAGGATCCGCGGACGATTGCAAATGCGAACCTATATATGGCCATATGGAAATTTGCAGCCAGCGGCTATGCCGAGGGAGCGACGCTGGGCTTTTCCGCGGATGTGGAAGTGAGCGACAGCAGCAGTGCCAATTATAAGAACATCACCTTCAAATCGGACTGCGCCCACCCGTGGGAGGAGATCCCCTTCACCATCACGGATGTCAACGGCAATGTAAAGCAGGCGAAGATCGTGCTGGATTACCCCAGCAAGGGCACTGTCAGTATTGAAGGCACCGGTAAGGTAACGGTCAACGGCAGCGAATATGCCAATGGCGATGTGGTCAAGGCCGTGACCGGCGCGGAACTGAAACTTCAGGCGGCAGAGGCCAGTACATTCGCAGGCTGGGAAGTCTCTGGTACCAATATAACGCTGACTGAGAAGCAGACCAAGGCGAATCCGCTGACCATTGCCGCACCTGAAGGCAGCTTTACCATTAAGGCAAAGTTCCAGACAGGTGATAGTGACAATGTTACTGTCCAAGTGAAGCTTATGGAAGGTATCAACGATAGAAGCTCAGATCAATTCTGGAAAGAGGGCGCCATCATTAGCAGAATGTTTGGTATTACTCTTATGAATGATAAAAGCTTTGATGATATAGTAGCTGGCCGCTTCTATGGCAGCGGCCAGGAGCCTACCGCAGTTGATGATAATCACAATGTCTTCAGAGTTGAAAAGGGCCAGAAAGTATGTGTAAAGCTTTTGGGATTCAACGAGAAATTCAAGTCAAAAGTCGGGTATGTCTTAGAGAGTCTGGAGTCGAATATCCCAGAGGCAGATATCATTGGCCAAAGGACTGTCAATGAGCTGCTCAATGGAAGAACATGCGAAGTTACATACTTGGCGTTTTATGCTCGGCAGGACATTGTTGTGACTGGCAACATTCACGAACTGTATAATGTGGAAATAAAGGCATCCAGCAACGACTCTCAGATGGGCAGGGTTGAATTGACCCCCACAAGCAGCACTAATCTCTATAAAGAGAGAACGACGTTGCTTATGTATGCCATTCCCGAAGACGGGTATGTATTCAAAGGCTGGACAGAAACGGGCGGATCGTATTTGACCGAAGCCCAGAAATCACAGATGACTGTACAGTTCGTAGTAGGAACGGAGAACACGCAGTTCACCGCCACCTTTGAAGAGGCCAGCGAGATCACACCGCTTCCCATAACGGTCAATGTGGATTATAGCGATAAAGCTGTTGTTACCGTTAATGGGAGCCGTGATATTACATCCGCCAAGCCCGGAGCGCAGCTTACCGTAGCAATCAGCGATGTAGACGAGTATTATCTCTTTGATCATTGGGAAATCACGCAGAACGGCGTTGAAAACGCGGATCCGTTGTTCCCTGATGCGGAAAAGAAGAATACATCGATAACCTTCACGATGCCGTCTAATGCAGAGAGTGTAACGATACATGCCGTGATGAAAGAGCGGCTAATAAGCGTGGGTTATCAGGTAATTGTGAACAATCAAAGCCATAGCGATATGGCAGTGTTTACCTTTACGGTTAATGGGCAAAGCGTACCTTCTGGCAAAGAAATTCTGAAGAAGGGTGATGTATGTCAATTTACCGTAACACCTGCAGATCCTGAGCGTTATGTGTTGAAAGAAATCATTGCGTACCGTGTCGATGACGGATTTAGGCGGATCCTCGTAACGACAAACACATCAGGTTCGTTCGCAGTTGATGATTGGTATTACAGCTATTCACTTGATGCCACGCTTGAAGAAAAGACCGAAGATAATGCCCGGCACGACATCGTGCTGACACAGGCGACAGGCGGTACACTCACATCTTCCAACTCGACCGCACAGCCGAACACGACCGTTACGCTGACCGCTGTTCCCGATAGCGGCTACACACTGAAGAGTTGGATCGTGAAGGACGAACAGCAGAAGGCCATTTCTGTCACCACTGATAAGACTGACCGCAATGTTGGTACTTTCACGATGCCTAAGAGCAATGTCACGGTAACGGCAGAGTTTGAGTCCACATCGGAGATCACACCGACGATCGCATCTGTCGCACTGGTAAAGAGTGCAGATGGCAGTCTGGTCGCAAAAGGCGCTCCGTCTGGCGACAATTGGACGATCACCATTCCCAACACCGTGTCGGCAGAGACGGTTGCCAAGATCCCTGAAGGACTGTCCGGTTTGAACCTAAAAATCGTTACACCTGCTGGCGTAAAGGTAAAGCAGGAAGGCGGAGGCGGCAGCTATGAAGGCGATTGGTCTAAGGGTGACATCTCCTGCTATATGCCGGTAGGCGAAGAAGTTACGTTCAAGGCAACAGCAGGAACAGCTACCAAGGATTATACCATTAAGCTGATCTATTCTGGCTCTGGTGAACCTACGGAACCTATCCTGTCCAACGGTTCCGCCACACGTATCAGCAATAGCGGCGCAGCCGTACAGTTCAGCTCGAATGTGGCAGGCAATTACTTCTATAAGGTTGTCACCCACAGCGCGGCGGCGCCTACGGTGGAAGAGATTTTGGCTTCTTCCAACAAGGGGACAGCCAGTACAGGCGTGAATAACATCACTCTTAGCAATTTGGGCGATGGCGCACGCGACATCTATATTGTTGTTGTGGATGCCTCCAATAACAGGAGCGTGGTTCTCAAGATCGAGATCCCCGCTTATGGCAGCATTGATGTACCGGATACCGGAGCGTACACTATTACAGTGAAGGCACCCAAGGGCGGCACCATCACCCCCAACCGCACCAAGGCCAACGCGGGCGATGAGATCATCGTTACCGTAACCCCCGACAGCGGTTATCAGATGGTGGCGGATTCGCTGACCTACACGCTGGCTGTTGCTGGCGGCGAAACAGTGAAAATCACTAACAACCGCTTTACCATGCCTGAGGGTAATGTGAGCATCAGTTGTCAGTGGGAGACGGCCACCACGACGGCCAAGGGCATCACCAGCTTCTCCGTCAGCGGTGTGGTCGGTGCGGTGAACAACACCACCAATACCATTACCATCACACTGCCCCGCGGCACAGATGTGACGAAGCTGACCCCGGTTATCGCCACAAACGGTGTCAAGTCCCTGACACCTGGCAGCGGTGAAACGGTGGACTTCACCAATGCCGTGACCTACACCGCCGCCATGGAGGATGGCAGCAGCAAGACCTATACTGTCACGGTCTACGTGGACAAGGGGACGCCGGCCGATCAGTTCTGGGATAGGCTGACGGATTTCGCTACCCAAGTTCCCTGGTGGCAATATGCCGAAAAACAGCAGAGCACCAGCAAGTATCCCAAGTATTGGTAAGTAGTTTTCTCTACGCAAGGGAGGCTGTCGGCAACGCCGGCAGCCTCCTTCTTATTTTCCTTCCTTCGCTGCTACGAACCAGCGGCCTTTTTTAAACCAGAGATAACTCTCCCTGCCCCGTATGCGGCAGGTATATCTCTCTCCCACGCCGCCTACACTTTGGCAGGCTGCGCGGCGCATGTCCAGTATCTTGTCGATATGATATCTGCGCATTTCGTCAAACTCGATCTCGATAGGACGCATCTTCCCGTTGGCGTCAAAATGCACCGTCACCGGCACATACTTCTTTTCAAGTTCCATGGATATTCCCCCTATCCTGCGAAGTAGCCTATCGGATGCACGGTATGGTCATCCTTGGGATTGATGCAGCCCAATGCCGGGTCAGACATGGTGATGGCGCGGCGCACACTCATATAGCCATATCGCTGCCGCAGCCTGTCCACGGCTACGTCGATTTGTTCCCACGCGCTCCGACGCCTATCGTTATCAAAAAGCGACGTTTGTATACCAATAGCCGCCTCTACCAGATCGGTGCCGCGCACACCGATGCTGCGTATCGGCGCTATCCATGAATAGCTGCGACGGAACAAGTCGAACGCCACTTCTGCGATCTCCGCACTGGAGCAGGTGGGAACTGCCAGTTTCTTTTGCCGGCAGTACCAATGCAGCTCCGTATCCCGGACAGCAACTTCGACCACCGTACACTTTGATGCCAGCTCCCGCATTCTGCAGGCGACGCTTTCCGCCAACAGATACAGCATGAGACGCACATCATCGTCGCTCACCAGATCGCGCGGCGTGGTGGCGCTGTTGCCTACCGATTTTATGGCACGGATATGATCACTGCGCTGCACAGGCGATACATCAAGCCCGTTGGCGAAAGTGTGCAGCACCAGCCCCATTTTCCCCAGCTTGTATTCCAAAAGCTTCGGCGACGCCTCGGCAAGCTGCCCGATGGTATAAATCCCAACACCGCGCAGCTTGCGCTCTGTGGCAGGACCAACATAGAGCAGATCGGATGCTGGCAGCGGATAGACAATTTCTTTATAGTTATCCCGCTCGATACGGG